>Ga0214545_1006040_pt1 | contig 21391 bp, 7 predicted proteins | sample CNSS4metaG_FD_160064 | JGI IMG/M metagenome (GOLD analysis project Ga0214545, IMG submission 160064) | Root nodule microbial communities from cowpea collected in UCLA plant growth center, Los Angeles, California, USA - CNSS4 | ecosystem: Host-associated > Plants > Roots > Nodule | place: USA...
AAAGAAATAAAATAAAAAAATTTATATATAAAAAAAAAAAAATATATATATATATATATATATATATATATATATATATATATATATATATATATATATATATATAAGTGATAAGAGGAGTAGGACATGTGAAATTTAATGTCAACATCACTAAATTTAATATTTACTTGGTTTGAATAGTTAAAACCCAATAATTAAATTTTACATATTTGTTATTTGATTTTGATGCAAATCGGCGATTCGAAAGCGTGGGAGGGCATTTCTACTATACCTGTAATATTATATTAATGTCATTTGTCCTTCTTCAATTAAAAACTTCTTAAAGGCCTAAATTGATATAATAATAAAAAAAATGACAAATGAGCAATGAGGTCACTGGAGAAAACGAAAAGGTGATGATTCGAAGTTGAAAGTCAAAGAAATTGGTGTGAGCCTCAAGGAATTGGAATAGTTTAGTTTAATTTAGCAGCTACCCCCTAGAAGAGCAGAAGATTACATAGGATTTGTTGAAGAATTAAAATGTTTATTAAGATGTGTGAGGAGAAGTTAAGGTAGGTCCGAGGAAGATGATTGTGTGTGGGAGAATGGGATCCATCCACTTCTCCGTGTTCAACGCTTGTCTTTCGATTTCATTTAACTCTCCCTTCGCTTCCGTACAAATCTCGTCACATCAGAGTCACATCCTCGGATGAAATCGCTCATTGTCACTGCCTCACCAAAATAAAATATAATAAATCTCTCAAAAACAAATTTACTGATTTTATTGCAGAGGTTAAGACTGAAATTTGGAAAAAAGCAAAAGAAAAATCCTAACCTTCACATGAAAAAAGTGGAGAGTCATGTATGTAATAGCAACTTTTTGGAAAATCAGAAAGCATCACTTATTTAGTTCAGCATATCATTCCCTAACGGGAAAAAAAAAAGTTATGGGATGAAATTTTGCGATGCTCTGTTTCGGTAACAAATTGCAATTACTCATAAATCATAGATAGACACACACTGCTTTGACCAGTGATGTGCATAAGGACAAGCAGCGAATCCCTCACTTTTACTACTACCTTTTCACCCAAATTAAAGTCATTTCAAGCTCAAATTCCTCATTATATATATCATATACAACTAATTTAAAATAATCTTATAAAAGGAATATCTTTTTACATGATGCCATATAATCTAGAAAGGGACACTAAAAATTATTTATGACAACTCTTCTCTTTAATAATTATTTTAATGATGTTCGATTAATTCAAAATCACACTCACATTTGATGCAAACCAGTATCACACATTGGTGAATGTTAATAGAATTTTTTTGTAAATATTTTGTGGAAGAGATGGATCTGTTATTGAACTCCATAGGTACCATGAAATGATAAAGGTTTGAGGGTTGTGGAACCCAGTTGAGTTAAAAATGCATTATTAGTACTGAAGACTACTTTGGGTGGGGTATGTTTTGTTTCTTCATAAGAATGACCAAACATATAACCAAAATCACTTTTTCTTAACTCAACAAATGTGAACAGACACATCTAGTGTTAATTCAAATCTATCTTTGAACTAGGAGTTCTCCAATTTCATTTCCGTTGAGAGCAAGATGTCATTAACCAAATTTAAATATTTAAATAGAAAATTAAATAAATTGAAAGCAAATTAAATTATCTTTGAAAATGTGTTGAAAGAGACATCCGTATTATTTTTTTACTATGTTTAGAGCATGCTTATCTTTAAAAGAAGATATTTTTGTAAGAAAATAAACATTTATTATTATTTTTACAAAAGCTACCACTTTAACTAACAGTGTGAAAAGAAGTGAAAAACGACCCCAACTCCCGAATCTTATGCCAAATCGCCATAAAATAGCTTTTGTAGATAATATACGTGTTGAAGAATGAGTTGACGGAACAGATAAATCCACAAAGAAACACGCACACTCGGAATCTTAACTAGCTAGTGTCACGTTTCGTTGCGTATTAAAGTACCTGAATTTATTCAACATCCTTCTCCATTATAAACTTCATATCATAATATCTAATCTTTTCTAGAACTACTTAGCCTTTTTCCTATGATTCATCCATCAACTTTTTTTTTTTTTACTTATAAGAAGGTTAAAAAAGGCCATATATTCCTCATGATTTGCGACTTTTCTAGGTCAACAAGTAGCATTTGAAGTTCTACACTATTCCTTCCTTTGGGGTTGTTTATACATTCTATGACCCTATACTAATACTTAGCCACAACAATCAAAACAAAAAGTTAGGTCTTTCACATCTACAATTCTATATTTTTATTTTATATTTAAGAACGTGGATTTACAGAGGAAGGAAACATGGTATTGCAAAATCAATAGCACCAGTTGATTGAAGTCCAATTGCGGGATAAAATGAAAGACACATTTGTGTTTTTGAACTATTGAGAAAGAGGGATGTTTGTATCAGAATATAATAGTTATCTTGACTCATAATTGCACATTCTACACTATGTCAGAAGTTGTTTCTTAAAGATGCAATGGAATATGTAGAGAGAAGTGTAGCAAATGAATGGTTGCAGGTACAACAACAAATATAAAAATACTTTAGTCCTGACCACTATTTTGGTGTTTTAGCCATTACTGCAGTATAATGCATATATTTGAAATGCTTTAAATATGGCTGCTATATAAAGGATTTAAATATGGCTGCTATATAAAGGAGCTTGGATGACAATAAATATGCGCTTCTGGACTGTTGTGATGAAACAACTTAGAATTTCATATTAAGGATGCGTATTTTCGGTTTGTTTTGAGGATTAGTTTTCCATTGTCATTTTTTGAGTTTGACAGATATGTGTTTAGCTAATGCTATGATGCCAAACTAATGCATACAGGATAACTTTTTGTATAAGAGTTAGAGCATTCCTTAAGTGCTCTTTTTAATTTTAATTTATTCTTTGTTGATAAAAAAATACTTTAAATTTAATTAAATGTGTTAACTATTTGTAAAATCAAGTTGGAGCCTGCGATTGGAGCTACTATGTATTTCGATGGTTGCCTACCATTATTCCAGTGAATATGAAAAATGTTAGGATGAAATAATTATGTTTCATCAATTGATTATTAAATACATTATTTATTTTTTATTGACTAATAATTTGAAATTATCATGTCTTGTGATATTTCATAAATGTACAACTATTTCACTTCATAATAATTGACTTTACAACATGAAAATTTTATTTTATTAACTTTTATAGTTGATATAGTAAATTAGTTTTTAGATTTCTTACTTTCTTAATTTTTGTTATGTTTAACAATTTTTTAAATTTGGAAAACTTATTTATGATTTGATTATTAGTGTCTTCATTTTTGTGCATGTAATGATGATTATATATGAAGAAAAGAGTTCTCTTTTTCAATTTCAAATACTTTCTTTCTTCTACCGCTAGATAGTTATTTTCACTGTTATGAAAATTTACAATCAGTTTTAGTGTTATAGTAATTACTATTATCTCATATGATTGTTTAATAAATGAAAGTAAGATTTTTCTGCTTTAAATTTTTTATATATGACTTATTCTAATTTTTATCTTACTGAAATTTTAAATGTTTTTCTTTATCCATAATATTATTATCATTACAAGAAAAATTAAAAAAATCTCTATATGTTAATTTTAGAGACAAACAATAATTAGTCGTGTGACTAAATTAGATAATAGTTTACAAACTAAAAATGATTGGTTATATAGTTACTATTATAAATAAAAAGTTATAATTAGTTGGTAGATTGGTTTTTAAAATTAGTTACTAAGATTTTAACTATTAAAAAATTAGTTTATAAATTGATCTCTTATTAATTAGTGATTAATTTATAAATTAATTTTTTTATAGCCAAAATGTTAGTACTTAACATTAAAGATTAATTATAATTTTTTATTCATTGACTATTTTAGTAATCAATAACTTTTAATTTTATAAATTGTTATCTAAATTAGTCATTATAATAACTAATTATTTTTTATCGTTAAAATTGATTATCGAGATTATGTTAATTTTGGAAGATAACAAAAGACTAGGAGTTTTCTAAATTGAAAATCTAACAAAAAAAATTCTCAAAACATTATTTTGTGTTTGGATCTCTTCCTCAAACCCAGGATTGTCTTGGAGTTTGAAAGTTGAAAACTAACTCACATCAAACCAAATCGTGCGGTATAAATATTTGAGGTTAAATATGTTTTTGGTGGTCTTTTAAGTTGTAGTGAAGCGTACACATCTTTTCTTCAATGTTAATTAAGAAGCGCGTTGAAACATAAAATAAACTAAAAAAAATGATTTAAATGATTAAATTTACGCATTTTTAAGGATAAGAAACTAAATTGGTTCAAAATTGTTAAGAGAGACCCATTCCAATCTTCACTAAAAGTTGAAGGATAAAAAATATACTTAACCCTTATATTTATTTTCATATTTATTATTTACTTAATTGTTTTATATTTACTAAAATGGACAAGCTTAGTCATCTTTAACCCTAGACTGGTAAACTAATTTTTTTTTCCATTCTTTTATTGTCCTGATCAACACTTGAATCATTAACTCTTTAATTCTCTAATCTTTTTAATTATAATGTAATAAATTATTATTTGTCCTTTTCAACTTAGCTATTCTATTGTGAATTTGACTGTAGCGTAAGATAATAATTAATATGTAATATTTTACTTTAAATACGTTTAATGCTGATGTTTTTAAATTTTATGGTTGTTGAAAAAAATAATGCATAGTAAAATTGTTTTAAAATATAACAACAAAATTTTTGATTTCATTTAGATTACATAATTTCATTTGAATTAAATCATACTCCACGCCTTCTCATATTGGTTTGAGTGACTTGGTTCAAAATCGAACAAAACTGCATCGTGAAGCCCTCTAAACAAGAGTCAATCGCTCACTATAATTTGTATTGGTTTCTCAAGCTTTTATCAAACCTTATTACTTATATTTATTTTCTTTTTCATTGTCTATTAAATATACTCGTAGTATCTGATCGTAAAATTAAAATTTATTTGTATTTCAAATTTTATAAATTTTAAACTTTAATTTTAAAATTAAAATTTATTTCTATTTCTTGATAAATTTTGGTTTCAAACTTTAAAATGAATTTATTATTACAATGTTAAATTCTTTTACGTTGTAAACGACGGTTCAGAATTTTAACTGAAACGTATCGATCTCTGTAAATACTCAAAAAGATTTATCATAATATGAACCACACATTTATTTACATAATTTTAAAATGTAAACTAGCATAGCCCTTTAATCTTAAAAAATTGTATGTAACTTATTATACATTCTTTAAAATGTAGAATCCTTAAAATTCTTTTAAAACCACAAATTTTATAAATTATTTAAACCCTAAATCATAAAATTCTTTTTAATATTTTAAAAAAATTATTCTCACAAATTTTTTGTATCTAAATATATTAAAGCATTATTTTTCCTATTTTGATTTCCTAGTTATGTTTATGACTCAGATTTAAAATAATTAAATTTGACAATAGTTAAGACTGTGTGGGGTTCCTTTAATTTGTAAACATAAAAGTCCGGCGAACAGTATTATATATGGCTGTTACCATGACAAGGGACGCTGTAGTATTATTTTGTCGCGGGAACATGGTCGGTGATCACTGACTATGACACAATTAAGATATGTTATAATGTTACGCATATTCAATAAAATTTCTTTTCACAATATATTTATTTAAATTTGTTCACGTATATAAACCATTCAATCTCTGTATCAAAAATTGTCACAAAAACTAGACATATTATCATGACACTCTAGGCGTGTGTCAATCACTTTTAAACGTGCCACCTGAAAACCAAAGGACAATTAGCATTATTGTGAAAATGAGCGATTTAAGATCCCATTCCTATGATTGGAAAAGCATAATCTAAAACAAAGTTCTGGCTCCTCCTCTTATCCAAGAGATAATAAGACTCAAAGTAATATATTTATACTCGTAAATTTTTCTTAAAAAAAACTTCTAAGATTTAATGGATTTTCTTATAATTTAAAAAAAAAAATCCAATCTTTTATAATTTGGTTAGATTTTTAAATGTTGTGCGTGTATTCAATATATGTATATGTAAGATTTTTGTTTTTATGCTTATGGCATATATCTTGATTGAGAGATTGATACTTCCAGACAAATACTTTCTGTACACACAGTACTAAAGATCCAATCTCTAAACACGCGTTAACCTATCACCTCAGTGTATGTATATATATATATATAAATATAAAGATGGAAAATTGAGTTGTTCTAAGATATTTACTTTTATATTTGTGCAAGTTTAAAAGTTTTAGGAGTAATTCATCTTTGAATTCTTAAAGATTCATAAAAGATGAACTCTAAGAAAAATTGATTCATTCCAGTATATAATAAGTAATAAATAAAGCGATGCAATTAGGTTTGTTTCCATTATGTATGCATTATTTTTGCTTTAATAATGCATAGTACTTTTTCTTTGTGGAAACCAAATGTATAATATGTAGATTAGAGATTCGAGCAGTGTGGTGGATATAAGTAACAAAGATTGGATAAAAAAAAAAGTGATGAATGGGTGAAATAAATGATGTGAAAGAGATGGAGAGTGATTAAGAAAAAAAGAAAAGAAAAAAAGGAGAGTGAAAATGAAAGAAGAGAATAGTGGAAAAGAAGGAAACCCTAGGGAAGGAGAAAAGAGAAGGGTTAGGGGCTGTCAATTCCGGCCCCCACTTTGAAAACGCTTGTAGAGGACGCAAACACTTGCTCCAATCCCAAACGCCACCTCCTTCCTCAACCGCTTATGTTTTCATTTTCCATCTATTATTCCGCTTCCATCTCTGGACCATGGACTCGGTCAGACTCCTTTTAAGTTTTTGGTAAATTTGGTGCCTAAGATTACGATGTATAACTGTTGTACGTCTCTCTCTCTTTCTCTCTCTCTCTGACACTTCTTAAACACCAACCAATCTCCTCCTCATTTATTACTTCACCACTCTCTCTATATATACACCACTCAACCCTTTCTTCCTTCTCAGTTTTCTTCTTCCTCTTCAACCCTCTTCTCTCATTTCAGTGTTTCTTCCTTCCTTCGTTTCTTGCTTCTTCTTCTTCTTCTTTTTTTCTCTTTGCTTTCTTCCTGACTTTTCAACTGTATAATTGTATGCTTTCTACTCGTTAATCACTATAGATGGTAGGTACTTCGGTAGCTTTTCTCTTCTATAGAGACTTATCAATGAATCATACCACTAAGTGGGTCTTGTGTTTGTTATGTTGTTGGCCTACACATACACATGGGACTCAGCACCTTTTATATTGCCTTTACTTTTGCCTCATATCTTCAATTATATTATATTTTTAGGGTTAGGGTTAGGGCTGTTCTACTCTCTCCTACCTTTTTCTACTTCCTCGTATTCTTCATTTCCGACTCCTGTCTTTTTTTTTTCCTTTTTGTTTTTCAAGTTTTCTATTTCATTGCCTACTACTGATCTTGATGTTGGTAGCACGGAGAGGGTTTAATTATGAAGTCGTGAATAAACAAAAGAAACCAGTCACTGTTTGCCGGTGGAGCATCATCAAGATTCACAAAGCTTTAGGGGCATTAATTTGTTTGAGGTGGTCCCTTGTTACTCCAAACCAATTACGCCTTTGCTATGGGAATCTTGATGATGCTGCAGCAGCAATAAATGACTAATACCACCAGCTATTGTTTCAGGATCTCTCCGCTACACAACTGTTCGACAATGCTCGGAGCAAAGGAGGTTATTAATTAACTCAATAGTTATTATGATCATGCTATTTTGTTTTCTAATATTTGACAAGTGAATTAGATCATCACCCAGTTACTTGCCAATTTTGGATCTACCTTTATTAACTCCAGTAGCTGTTAAGTCGTGTTCGACATGGATGGTTAAGTACTTGAGGTTTTTTTTGAATCAAGTGCAGTTGAGACCATTGGTTGATTGAGACAGCATAGATAATGATGGCATTGGCATGCCTGGTAATGCCCTCTGTAATCCTTTCTTGTGCCATTTTGAGGTTTATTGTTGAGTAACCATGGAGATGAGTGCTCTCACTTACCTTTATGGAATTTGCAGTACTGCAAAACCCCTTACCACCTGCAAAGCTCAGTAGGTATGTCTGTACGTTGATGGAACATTGTGTACCACCATGGATCATTCAATGCTTTTACTTCATGGACATTTGGGGTAACACCATTTTTCTTTTCTCTTCTTCACTTATATACATACACCTGTGTATGTATATACATCTCATATATTCTTAATTTGAGTTTGGACATGGCCAGCATGTTTTTTCTTTTTACACTTTGTGTTTGGAATATTAATATGTTAATGATATTAAACATATGTAGGTTGCACTTTCAGTGTTCTCTTGATTTTGTTGCGGGAAGCAAAAAAGCAGATTAATTAGATGGTTCCCTAAATGAATATAATTATCCTTTTAATCAACAGGATCTGTGATGCAGTGTTTGCTTTTTTCATAAAGTAGCATCTAATCAGCTCTATTTTGGTTCATAATATTGTTAAAACGCTTTAGATTTCTTATTTGTTTGAGAACAATATGCTAGTAAAGATTTCACTCATACATTCCTGGATATATATTCTGGAAACTGATCTTAAGACTTTAGATTAACAATAAACTAATTTCATTGTTCAAGCTGAGTTGGAAGGTAAGTTTAAACTTTGATAAGTGACATATATGCTTGTTGTTACCTATGTTACATGAAAGAATATTACATCATTGAATGAAACTCCTTCTGAAAAGCAATGTAAAACAATGGTAAGATAACACATTTAATTGTTTTTAAGAGTTGGGAATGTGTAATCACAAATGTACATTGCTTAAATCTATACAACTATCAACTTGAATGCTAGTTATCTTTCTTCATGAATTTGTTTTGTACTTTTATATCACATCTCCGATACCATGTATCTGCAGAACTAATTGCATAATCCCAGTATTTTGATATTGATGTTTTCACACAGTCACCACAATAGTTAAATCGATGTTCATGCATTAATTTAAAGTAAAAGGCATTGTAAATTAAACCTTTGTACTTTTTTTTTTCTGGTATTATGCACTTATATTTTTTCACTAAAGACGAGTACACACTTCCATTATGCTGCGTACTGTCTCCTTAATCGAATGAATGATGTTGGAGTCGTACCATGCATATGATGCTAAAGGTATGTTTCATATTTATATTTTTCTCTTCACTCATATTATATTTTTAACACCATTCTGTACTTTTGTCCATCTGGAACATTAAAATATATTGGAAAATAATTATTAGTACATTGTTTAAAATTAAGTGGAATGCAAGAGTTTTGTAAGTAGTTGTTCCCATTTGTATCATCAATCATATCTAACATGGAACATATTCAAAACCGGATCCTATGTCAGTGGTAGAACATATTCGAAAAAAAATGAAACTTGAAAAACTGAAAAAAAAAAAAAAACAGCAACCTTAAGCAACATGTTGAAAATATCTTACACATGATGACAGTGTCGAATCAAGAAACTATGTATGATACAGCGTTACTTTTCTCTGAAGATAGATATTTTTATTTATTGAAGATAGATCAAAACACCATTTTTTATATCAATCATTTGCTTTATACTTTAGCGTTGTAATCTTTTCAAATCCAAATACTTCATGGATAACAAACAGCTAAATATGTCAGGATCAATAGAACTTCAAAATTGAAACGCAGAAAGAGATTTAATCATGCATAATAAATAAACAAAAATGTCATTATGCGTTCTTTGATAGTATTTGATTGACAATAATAATTTCTGCAAAGTATTTGACTGTTGATTTCATTGATAAGCCAGTCAATTATCATTTAAAAAAAAAAATAGAATCCTTATTTCTATTTTTCTACAGCGCTTTAGTTATTAATGACGACAACTTAACTATTCTTTTAAAAATAATCTCCTCTCAATTCCTGTTTATATAAAGGCATGTTTGTTTCAAAATTAGGTAAACTATGATTGTAGTGCTCACTGTAAAGGATAAATGTTCTTTTCTATTATTAATTTTTATTATAAAGAAATATACTTTGAAGAATTAGGTATGTTTTAAATCTATAATAATAAATTAAGACATAAGGTTAGTTTATCTATTTTTAATTATTAAATTGAAAATAAAGAGTAATACATTGAAAGAGATAAATTCTTAAAGACATCACGGTAATTTATGATGATGGAGATAATTATCAATAAGTCATTACTCTATATAATCCTGTATTCAGTTTCGACATTTGAATTGGATTTTGTGAATGAAAAATAAATACATATGAAAGAAAGATCCCATTCGTAATATACTTAGTGAAAAAAAAAATTGTAAATACGTAGTCGATTGTAGGGATAGTATCTAGAGTGAACTAATGAAAGAAGAATAATATTATTAAAAACGTTTAATAGCAATAGTAGGAAATTGAAAGAAAAAAAAAATACTCTAAAACTTGGATAGGTGTTAAAACTTGGATTTTTCATTAAAAAGAATGAGTTGAATTTGGTAAAAGAAATGAAAGGTGGTATGAATTATAGAGCAACCAACATATGAGAATGTAGAATATTTGATGGATTCCATTAGTTTGTGTGTGACCCACCCCAAAGCATGATGCGTCATATCCTACATTTCTTTTTCAGGTTACCATTTTCCATTACCATGTTCTCAAAACTGCGAATGCTAAAGACTGCAACTTTAGTTAGATTTAAGATATTAAAAAATAAAATATAGATTTGAGATATATTAAAGTGTTTACATAAATAAGAATAATATTATTTGAAATTAAATATATTATTTTAAGTGTATTTATTGATAATGTTTTTGAAATATAGAAGTATTATTAGAAAGAAAGGTAGGAGGCAATGTCCGCAGAGAAGGTGAGAGGAGAAGGGAAGAGGGAGAAGTAGTACGCCGCACAATCTTTAATCAGAGACCTCGTGTGGTACAATAATTCAACACCTTCTGCTTTCTGTCCCCATTTCATTTTTTATTCACAAAAACAATCATTTTATTTACATTTAACTGTTTTTTTAAATTCCTTATGCAACTTTTTACTTATATTTTCAAAATACAAATACACCATTAGTGGCTTTTTCGAATATTATATTAACTGTATTTAAGTGTATATTTAGGAAATGGCGAAGTGTCAGTGCCTTTAAAAAGAGTAATACATTAGAAAAGATAAATTCTTAAAGAGATCAAGGTATGTGATGATGATCCAGATAATTATCAATATTTTTTTTTTCAGATCGAGGTCAGTTAATGTTATTAATAAAAATTTATAACTGACCTTGTGAATCAATCTAAATTAGTCTCTCATATTAATTTTCAATACTTTTTATAATTAGTTTCTAAAGTGAAATATGTTTTTGGTTATTAATTATATAAATGAAAATTAGAATTAGTCTATTTTTATACTTTGATTCAATTTAGTTTCAAATTTTAGAATCATATGGATTGAGTTCTTTTAATTAAATTTTGTTAAATTTATTTAACGTTTGAAATATATATTATGACAACATTTGAGGTGTTTACAAGGTTTGACACAGTTCGACGTTAGCTAATAACTATCCTGAAACGTATTTGAAATGTCAAATGAACTTATCACAATAAATTTGGTTTGAAGAACTTAACTAACGGAGTTTTAGAGTCGAAGGACTAGATTAGACGAAAATTTCGAAAATGAACTAATTTCAATATTGAACTAAAGTATTTCAATATTTAGTGAAAGTTAACGGGACAAAACATATTATTTAACTCTCATTTTTACTATTAATTTAGAATATAAAAATAGTAAGAAGATAAAACCAATAGATAATGTTAAGAGACTATTTTAGATTTTGATTTATAGACTAGTTATAAATTTTTATTGATAAAAAAACTATTTTAAATGTCATTAATGTGTAATTGTATTGATATAGTGACTAATTAAATTTTTTCTCTAAATTAATTTTTATTTAATAATTTTTATATAGTGTGTCTACTATAGCTAGTAATTCATCTTTTTCAATATTTAAAAAATTAATTTATGAGTTAATACTTATATAACACTTCAACGACTTAATATTACTTCCTCGCGAACTACCAACTAATACATATTAATGAATTAGTTTAAGGGTAAAGTAAATAAAACACTCATTTTATGTCTCAATGAAAATAAAACCTCAAAAATGTTTTTTTATTACTAACATTTTTATATTAAATTAATTATAAAATAATGTTTAAGAAAAAAATGTCTCAAATTTTTCTTTAGTGCTTATTAATATACCTCTATTAAACTAATTATAAAATTATGTTTAAGATAAAAAAGCCTAAAAAGAATTATTACTAATGTAACCCTATTAAATTAATTATAATCTTTAGAGCTATCAAAATAGGTTGGAACCCGCAAGCCAACCCGGCTCATCACGGGTTCGGGTCGGGTTGGGTTGAAATTTTTTTACAAATTTCAATATGGGTTGATTTTTGACCCGGCTCATCTAGAACCCAGTTCATCCGGGTTGAACCCGTTGTGAGCCGGGTTGGCTCGCAGATAAAAGGGTCACACAAGTGTTTTTTATTAAGTTGCGGTTTACATTTGGGTCATGTTAGATTGTCTTTTTTAGCTAACACATACATAATTTGTATTCTTTTTTATTTTGATTTGTATTTGAATTTTATTAAAGTTTATTTAGATTTTAATTAGAATTATAATTTAGTTTTGACTGAAAAATAAATAAAAAAATTGTATATTTTTTAATTAAATGAACCTGTGAGCCAACTCGTTTAACCCGCCTACCCGTGGTGATCCGGGTCGGGTTCAAATTTTTTTGACTCGCTAAAAAGTGAGTCGGGTTGGATTGGGTTACTAAATCATCAACCCGTAGTGGATTGAGCCAGGTCCCGGGTTACCCATTTGACAGCTCTAATAATCTTATGTTTGTGAATAAAATTTAATTAAATTATTATTAGTGTATGTTATTCGTAGTAAGAATGATAATTAATGACTTAAAACATTTTTTTTGGTAAATTATAATTTTGTTTACGAGAAAGAGAATGATTAATTATCTTTATTCTCTTATAATCAATATGAATTCTATTTTCTTCTTTGATGGGTGTGACTTCTCTTGCATATTCTTCTTTACTCCATTTATTCTCTTCTAAGAGTAATTTTTTTTAGGGTTTTGGCATATTACATTCCTTAAATCTCTTGAATCTCAGGTTGCTCGTGTATACCAATGTTTCATCCTTATTTCTGGTTAATATGTTTTTTCTTTCTATTTGTGTTGTTATTTTTATTCTGTTTTGGATTTGTATTATAATTATAAGTGCGTTTTTTCCTAGATTTTGTTTTTCGATACTTTTCGATTTACGATTTTCGAGAGTTTATCTTATTTTGTATATAGACTTGAGACTACAAGATATTAGATGTCTACTATTGAATTTATTTTCTTGACAACCAAAACCATGTTTTATTGTTTTAATTCATTCATTTTATATGTAATGTATAAAATGATGTTAATAATTCATGTGTCAATTGCTTCAACCAAAAGACGTCTCTCAGAGCTAAAGATAATAAAAACTTATTTAAGATCAACAATGTCTTAAAAGAAGATTGAACGGATTAACTCTATTATCTATTGAGAAAAAAATATTAAATAAAATTAATTATCATAATTTAATAAATAATTTTGCATAAAAAACTCAAAAAAAAATTAAATAGAAGACCTCATTTTTCATGGTTAATTTAGGTCTCCCAAATCGTTGAGCCGCCCTATGAAAAGTTAAATTTTGATATTTTATTATCTTATTTATTTTAGTATGCTTTATTTTGAGATGTAATTTTTTTTATGAAATCTTAATTTTAATTTTAATGTATTTTACTATATTCTTATCTTGAAATACAATTTTTGTTTCTACACTTGAAATGCATCTCTTATAATAAAATATTATATTAACATAATAAAAATAAAAGATTATAATAAAATATGTTTTTATATTTGTCTCAGTTGAATATAAGAAAAAACAAATGAATATTAAGTATCAGCTCCCAAATACATTGATATTGCCCAAGAAAAAAAAAAAAAATAAACCTACCACAGCTTAGTCCATACCACACTAAAAGTACTTACATATCCGGTTTTTACTAAGTCCACCTCATGTTTCTGAATTATTCCGTATGAGATTTTAGTCTCACCTAAGGTAAACTTGTGATTTTAGTTTTATCATGTGATTTAATCCTTCCATGGATCGGAATATAACCATGTATTTGTTCTATTTTTAAATAGTTTATGCCACACATAGATATAGTTTAAAAAATTAACCAGTTATAAACTATTTTATATTATATAAAAGAATTTATATGTTCAAAATGTATAATATAAGTATTGATGATATTTTTTTAATCATTATTAAAATGTATTTTTCATTAAAGTTCATCAATATTTTTTTAATTAATCTTGACGAAAAATAATCAATGTTTTTTATTGTGATTATTTTAATTGATATCGATTATAATTACTTAAACTGAAATTAATAAAGATTATATTTATGATATTGTTGATTGAGAATATATTACTTAAAAATTATAATATTGTTGATTGAGAATACCCAGTATTGATGTTTATTTATTAATCTTAAAATTTATTTCAAACATTGTACTTTATTTATTAAGACTGTATTTCTATTCTTTTTGTGATCAAGATTTAAAATTATATTATTATTTTTAAAGTTTAAAACATTTTTTTTGTTATAATTAGTTATACTTAAAAGGTAAACTTTTTCATTCATATATTTTGATAAAGAAAAAAAAACTATTATAACTGACCTCTTTAGATAAGTTTTTAAGATTAAAAGAGAATAGTTGAAAATAACATAGAAATTACACAATAAATCTCTTTCATGCAAATTGAACATAAGTTATATTTGAAGAAAGTAACTAAAGAACAAGGCAAAAGTTAAAAGGTTAAGTATCAATTAAAAATGATTTACTTAGCAAGTATTTTTTATTATCATATTTTCTCGCATATATAATGTTTTTTACTACTAATGTTATATTACATTTTTTTCTTAATAGGTAGTATATGATTATTTGTACTGTGTATGTAAAATAAGTAATCAATGAGTGGAGACACGGAAAAAATTGGTTTAGTCCTTTGGGCTTTAAATTGGAGGATTACTCACTATTGCATTTGGGGCAGTTTCTTCCTATACCACCATAGCTTTCTTCGTGCACCCTTATAAAATTTTGTTCTTATTTTGCTCTTTTGAAATTATATAATTCGATTTTTTTTATTTCTAGAGTATACAATCAAAAGAAACCATTTTTTCCCTTAATAAGAGTTTTCGTATTACACAACAATTTGAAACTAAAAAAAAAATACTTAAAGATTGTAAATTTGAAAGCCGAATGATTTTTGGAATGTGTAATCCCGATTTTTTCTTTTTTTGAGAAAAAAAAAAAACTTTTGGATTATATAATATAGAAATCATTTTTACTTTGAGATAAAGTGAATTTGACGGATACAAGTGAGTGTAAATTTTATGAAAAATTGAGTTAATTTGTTTTTCAAGATGAAATAAATCATTCAAAACCTAATATAATAATATTTGTTATTTGTTAATCTTATAAAACCGGTGTCAACTATCAGGTCTTGCTAAACTTATATAGTTGAGTTAAATTTAACTAATATTATTCACTCATGTTACATACATTATAAAAGAAAAAAAAACATAAACATCTTACAACTAGATTTTGTCTCTCGAATGACAACGACAATTAACAAGCAATGTTTCTTTAGTTACACTCTTCACTCTTGGTGTGAAGATGACATATTGGTTAGTTAGGATTAGGGTTGAGATCATTAAGTATGATGACACAGAGATGAAAGTTCGAATTCAATGCTCATGAAAGTTTGGTTATGGTTGAGGTTCGACGTTTGTGAAGTTTAAGGACAACTACCAAGTGTAAAGATTCACAATTGATTAAACAATTTCGTGGTTGCTTCAATGAGTAAAGGTTAAAGACATTAAACACTGATTCTACCCAATAAAGGTCGAGAATGATGGTACCATTTTTTGTATAATGTTATTCTACACCTACTAATCTATTCTCACGTTGTTTAAAAGTCAAGATCAAACACAATTTAAATATTTTTTTTTCTTTCACCTTTTAAATTATTTTTTTAAAAATAAAATCGTAATGGAGGTTCAGATTCCTAAGTGAATGATGAAGAAAACAACAACACAAACAATATACCAGATAATATAACGGATATAATTTCTCTGAGGAGTAACCATCAAAGAGTAGCAATAATAAATCACTACAGACACAAATAAAGACACCAAGATTTTTAGCGTGGAAAACACGTGAACAAAATTTTCCTCTACTTCTCCCTCTATGTGCTAGGGTTTTTACTGTGTTCTGACTCTATTGTTCTGTCTCTCTACTTATTTTGCAGCCCCCTCTCCATTAGGTTAAGTGAGACGGGGCTTCTGCTTTGGATCTTTTCTCCACATAGGAAAGGAGCCCAATAACCAACAATGAACAATACTCCAAAAACACATAATTGATCTTAACTATACTGTAATCATATATCAATAATAACTAATATTTAAATTAATTAAAATTATATTCATTTAGTCACCTAATCAGACACTAAATTTAGTCATTGTTTGTAATCTTTTTAGTACTGAATTATTCCATATTATAAGTGGAATAATCAATTATACAGTTATGTTAAATGGCAATTAATTATCTGAATTTCGGTTCAAATACAAACTTCATCAATAACTGATTGTGTATTAGATTTAAGTCAATTTTATACTAACTTTTCATATTCAATGAACAAGTTATCAATCATTATTAAAAATAGTCTATTATATCAATAAAAAATTATTTTATATAAAAATTGCTTTCGATATTTTAAAAGTGAACAAGTTTAAATTATTTAAAAATAAGATTTTACATTTTCAAGTTTTCTTCAAGAATAGCAAAATATTTTTTCTTAAAAAATCATTCAAAAAGGAGTTTTAAATTTAATTAAAGAAATTATTTCATATTCTTTTAGTTTTATCTTTTTGAAGTATACTTATTATTTGTGATATCTTTCTTTATCATTTATGATCAGAATTTATTTTGATATGGTTTTATCATCTTTTGATTGGTTTTCAAAAAGTGTGTCTTGAGTGATTATAATATCATCTTTTGATTGGTTTTCACGAGTTTCTTTAAATATAATATTTTTGATAATAGCAATTGGTTATGTGATATTTAATAATCTATAAGATTATAATATACTGTCTTTAAAAAAATAACAATAAAAGAAGACCAAATTATATATCTATAATGTCTTTTTTGTTAATCAACTTCATAATTTCCTTTTGTACACAATTTTTATTACTTCTTAAATCAGCATGATGTTCATTGTAAGCCTTGAACTTTAGGCAATAGATCCTGCATCTATATTTATACAAACTTTCAAATTAAAACAAAATTAGAAATTACATACCTATAATGTGTTCTTTGTCAAAGAGTTTCAAAAATTTCTTTGTACACAGTGTTTTTAGTTGTGTTTGTGACATTTCCATCTTCATCCAATATAAGTATTTTCAATCCTATCTTGGTTTTCACTCTAGAAATAGCAACATATAGTTGGCCATGTGTGAATACAGGTTGTGGAAGATAAAATCCCACTCTAGAAAGTGTTTGTCCTTGACTTTTGTTAATCGTCATTGCAAAACATAAGGAAATTGAGAACTGTCTTCTTTGAAATTTGAAAGGCAATCCTGAATCAGATGGCACTAAATTCATTCTTGGTATAAAAATCCGGTCACCAATGTTTTTTCCAGTAATTACAGTTGCAGAAATTACATTTTTTCCCAAATGGTTGACTTGCAATCTTGTGCCATTGCAAAGACCTTTTGCTTGATCAATATTTCTCAAGAACATAATTGACACACCTGTTTTGAACTTGAGTTTATGATTTGATATCCCTAAACATTTGATATCATTTAAAAATTCAGATGTAAACCATTGATATCATTTATGCATCTAAAGCGTGCTTTTAATCAAACTTTTAAGATGGTGGTTATTGAAACTCAACGTGGATTCAAATAAAAAAAAATGAAAATAATTTCTTTTTATTTTTTCTTCTTCTTTATTCTTTCTAGTTTTACATCTTATTTTATTTTTTCTAACTGTTTTTACATTTTAGATTCCATCAAGCGGTAGAAAGCATATTTTATGAAAATTTATTCATGAATGATTTTTCTAAATACCATTTCACCTCCTTAACAATATATATATAAATATATTTTTATTTACAAATAATTAACAGAACACATATCGAAGAACAATAACTGTAAAGATTTTATAAAAATTTATGTTGGATATACAAAAAAAATCGGTGGCGAATCTTGAACAAAAGTATTGGAGGAGTCAAATTAATATAATTTTGAAATAATTCGATTTGATCATTAGTATAATGTTTCAATAAATGACTTCTTTAACTGGACAATTTGATCATTAGTATAATGTTTCAAGATATGTGAAGAAGTAAAGTCTATCTTGTTTTCATAATAATTTTCTTTTTATCACTTCTAAAAAATGAATTTATTCTTTTATTCTTTATCAATATAATTTTTTTGTAAATAATATTAAAAAATAATTTATCGTAATCCAATAAAAATTGAGACACGTAATTATTATAATAAAAATATATTATAGTCAAGTCACAATTAAAAATCGGTTATGAATACATTATTTATTTTTCTTCTCTATTCATAAAAAAGTGAATATAGAAAAAGCTCATGAGATAAACATAATGTTTTCATTATTAAGTGAGACAAGAGACAAGAAAAGAAGAGGATAAATGAGAGCCAAAATAATAAGTTTTTGTCTAACTTTTGTTTTTCTTTATAAACAAAAGAAAACATATGAGAACGAGAGATTATTACAATGTGTGAAAAAAACTAAAAAGACAATGAGAACGAAAATAAAAATTATCTTAATAAATATTTGGTTTAATTTTTCTTTTGATTCATGTTTTTGTTTAAAAATGTTAAGTTGGTCCTCTAGTTTTTTTAGTCTCAATTTAAGTCCAATTTTTGAAAAACTTATGCAATTTGGTCTTTTACAATAAATTTCGTTAAATTTCTTGAAACAGATAAATGACTTTTTCATTAAAATTGAAACTCTTAGTATGAATGATTTGCTTTGTTGGTGTAATTAACATAATCCCATTGTAAATTTTTGAACAAGTGTCAACACCCAATTTCGTCTGGGTAAAAAATAAAAAAAATAATACAAAAAATGAATATTTAATTGAGCATAAATATATATTTCTTTTTCTTATTTCAACTTTATTTTCATCTTGTTTTTGTTTTGTTCGTTTTGTTTTTATTTTATGACTTTTATTTCACTTTATTTTATTTTATTAATGTTATTATTGTTATTATCTTATATTATTTTTATATCCATTTTAACCCTTTTTATTTTATTTTATTTTATTCTTTCTCTTTATTTAGTTTCGTTTTTATTTTGTTGTTTTATTTTATGTTCTTTGAGTTTAATATGTTTTACTGCACTTTTATTTCATATTAGCTTTTTATCTTATTCCTTTTTATTTAGTCGTTTTCCATTTTTTTATGCATATCCATTTTCATTTTCGTAACAACCTAATTCCTTTTTTATGTACCTGCAGCATTCTTTTTCTTTATTTTTACCTTGTTTTCATTCTGTTAAAAGTGTAACAAGTTTCTATCATGTTCATATCATCTTATTTTTTACCTCCACCTTTATTCTCTTTGCACTCTAAGATTCTTCCAATCACACGTTGCCACATTGCCACGGGTCCCATGTTTTCTCTCTCAACTTATTTTCTAGACATGCAAAAAAGGCTTCTTTTTTTCTCTGCACCAGCACAACCTACCCGCTGCAACTCTCTCTTACATTGTCGCTTCTCCACGTAGATTTCATGCATTAACCCTCGGTTCCATGCATTAATCTTCATACATCTCCTCTGTTTTAATCAAAAAGTTGTCGTTCTTGTGGATTTCCTCAATGATCAACACGCAACCGCCAACAATGAAGAAATCTTTCTCTCCTATAACACGTTTTCCTTTATCTTTTCCGGGAGGTCCAACACTTACTCACAGGGAACAATAACCACCATCATGATTCACCTGCAAAAACCGAAAAAACAACAACCCAAAGTCTACTCTCCTCCACCTACACACACAACTTCCAAGCATCCGAAGAGCACGCACGGTGAGAGCACAAAAAGAGAACAAGGTGAAGGTGAAGAGAAAAAAAGAGTGGAAACAGCTCAGACAAGGGGCAACAGACTTGAACGAGCAGACCCAAGACCACCACCAGCAGGAGCTTCTGAGAAGTAAGCATTGTACCTTCAATATTTATGTGTGAGCATGATGATTAGTTGCATGTGGGGATGGCTGTATTTCATTGTTATTGGTTCATGATTCAAATATGCTTGTATGTGGGAACTGTTGTTGCTTTAACGGTTGAAAATGAAACACCATGACACTCTTCCATCACCAACCTCTCTCACTGCCGTCACACCCTTCCATCCTCACACAACTCGCACACATTCCATCCTTCATCTTCTTCACTAATAATCCTCCAAAAACCACCCTCGTATTGCTTCCTCCATCACTGTCACGCTCCCTTCATCTTAATCATCCATCTGCACAAAAACACGAAACAGAGACTCAAGAAAATACCCATACAAATCCCCCATTCACGTCTTCACCACTTCAACATCACACCATTCCCCTGCCCAAGAATACAAAACAGAATCCATTATCCCTCACCTCACCTTCAATCATCTCCTTCACACCACAAACCAACCCCTCCCACACGGTCACCAACAAACCGGAACCCCATTCCAGTGCCAAGCACTCAAGTCTCATTTTCCCCAATCAGCCGTGTCTAATCATAGCGCATAGATGAACAAAGAAGTAGAAACCATCGCCGGCGGCGAGGCCGGCGGCGAGTCAGAGCTTTGAACGGAGTACAAGCACCAATGGCAGTGGCCCTGGGGTTCGCGCAGAAGCAGTTCGAGTTGCGCATGAGGGGAAGGAGAGTGAAGGTCGCATAGGCTCTCGTCGCCAACGACCGTGGTGGACACTGGTGTCGCCCGCGACGGCTGTGGCCGGTGGTGGCGAGATGACGAGGTGACGATCTTTCGGGTTGGAGTCGATGCATGCGCGAGAACAAGTCGTTGAGCCGCCGGGAACGAGGGCGACGTCTCCGGCGTCAATAGGCGCCGCGGTGGTGTGGTGATGCAACGGTGAAGGTGGTCGTTGATGGTGGTCGGCGTCGTCGCCGGCGTCCCTGGCCTGC
>Ga0214545_1006054_pt1 | contig 21349 bp, 13 predicted proteins | sample CNSS4metaG_FD_160064 | JGI IMG/M metagenome (GOLD analysis project Ga0214545, IMG submission 160064) | Root nodule microbial communities from cowpea collected in UCLA plant growth center, Los Angeles, California, USA - CNSS4 | ecosystem: Host-associated > Plants > Roots > Nodule | place: USA...
CACACACACACACACACACACACACACACACACAGAGACAACATAACAATAAATTGTCACAATGTCTCACTGGGCATCACCTACAACGTTCATTTTTTATGTACATCATACAATCACTTCATACCATTATAAAAACATATTTTCCTTATCAAATTCATAAACTATAAAATAATTTTTGCCGTTATGATTTTTACATGAGTAAGAATTTTTGCCGTTATCATACCGTTATGATTTTTACATGAGTAAGAATTTTTGCCTTGAAAAAAAATCTATCAAAGGAGAGAGAAAATATCAAAGATTTAAAATATAAAAATAACTAAAAACATTATTCAAAATACAGTAAAAAACATCTTAAAAAACATTTCACAAATTTAACATCAATAGAAAATAGTGCATATAAACCTGTTTTCATATTATGAAAACTATTTCAAGCTCAATCCATAAAACCAACATATTAATTCATTGATAATTTTACTTTCCCAAAGTCAACATCAATCAATAGTTTCAATGTCACTAGTAATTTTTACTAATATCAACTTCATGAGCAATATACTCACCTCATAAATAAAAACAATTCAATATTCATATAAACCAATTCAACATTTGAATCAAAATCACAACAACAAAAAAACAACCAACTATTTATATCTATTCAATTTATTTTCTAACCAACACCACCATTTTAAGTCAACTTGAAATTAATTAAATAAACCTCCTTAAGTCTTTTTCAAAGTTCTCAATAAAAGATTTCAAATACTACGTAAGGGAAAGTGTTAACTTGCCCTTATAGAACGAGATTCACAAACAAAACAATAATACCATATAGACTAAATATTAATCCAAATTGTCCAGATTTCACATGTTAAATATATACCCACCTCATGAAAAACACGCAATGAAAAAAAAATGAATCTAAAGAAAATGAAAATTTATTCCAAAACAACATTGATAAATTTGTCCCAATCTTCATTAGCTTTTACATGATAATTTCTGATTGGAGAAAATATCACTACTAAAAAAATTCATATTTTTGTCATTTTTGTTTTGAAATTTTTTTTTGTAAGAAATACTTACAAATTTTGTTGTGAAAAAAAATTGCAAGAAATTGCTACCAATTTTCTTGTAAAATATTTTATATAAAACACTTTTTGCAACAAATGTTGTAGGAAATACTTGCAAATTTTATAATTTTGCAGGAAAAGATTACCTACAAAGAAATTACTTACCAATTAAAATTCTAAGAAAAAATAGTAGAAAAAAAGTTTTTTCTTGCAAATTTTTTTAACAAATTTGCAAGAAAAATCTTATATAATATGAGAATTTCTAGTAGTGTATGATAATTAAAATCAATTTAACTATTTTTAATTATTGTTGATGGATAATTTTTTTTCTTTCATGGGAGCACACTTGTGGACAGATAGTATTTGTCAATGATAAAATTATTCGTGGATGAAATTTTATCATGCAAGATAAATTAAATTTTTCAAACAATTTTTTAACAGATGAAAATAAATTGTTCAATTGAAAAAAAAATTGATCATTCATTTTTTTACCTTAATGTATAAGATGATGAACAGAATTATGATTAATATATTATTGAAGATATCACATAGGTGTTGTGTGATGTTTCTATATTTAAAATTGACTTGTTATGCTTAATTAATCTTACATGTAACAAATTGACCTGTATAAAATTTTGATGTTTCTGTATATTTTTTTTTTGTTTCGCTACTCTGGTTGATGGACAAAATGAACTTCAATTGTTACTGAAAGGTATTAGGGTTGAGGATGAAATAATTAAATGGAGAAGAATTAGAACATGTACACTTACTCAATATACTATAATTAATGCAATTTAATTAATGAAAACGACCATTCTGACTATAAGATAAGATTAATTATTTCATTCAAGCTAATCATCATTAACACATAAATTAGCCACACATTACAACAAATTTTACAACTAGAGATGCCTACTTTACTTTAATAGATTTTGAAAAACAACAACAATAATTTAGAGTGGAAACGAAAATAGTTAATGTCCTATTTGACAGAGATGAGATAAATTAATACACTATAAAACAAGTTAGTAGAGTAAAAAATAAGATGACGGTTAAAGATGTTTATAATCAGTAAATAGAAAAAAAAAGCTAGATAAAGAAAGTGAAAGATAAGTTAAAAAAAACTAAATATATTTTTTGTCCTCACATTAAAATTTTCAATATAATATAATATTTTTGTATTATTTATTATAAAAATATTTTACATATTTTTTATAAAAATATTTTAAATAATTTAAATAATTTAAAAATAAAAATATATTTTTTAAAAATAATTTGACGACAAAAAATATATTTAACATGAAAATAAAATATAAAACAACACTTTGTTTCTAAAATATATTTTTCTCTTGTTTTTCTTTTCTACTAAACATCTTGTTCTACTTTAATTTTCACTCGTCCTATTCATCTTTTCAATCTGACCAACGTTAATAAATAAATTGCAATCTAAGTGAGAGAGTTTGAGAAAAAGAAAATATAGTCTAAATGATAACTTTTGTTAACAAGTATCTTTTAATCCATAAAGTCGTAATATTAAAAATTTTACGATCTAAAAGTTTTACAATAATTAATAATCAATAAAAAAATATATTAAAAAAATATAAACATTATTTTAGAATTTTAGATTAAAAGTGATATTTTTATCTTTTGAATATTTCTTTTTTGTAACTTATTAATACCACCGGATATTCTTGATAATTTTTCTAAAGCTTCCACATTAATGTTGTTAATATCAAAAGTGTTTTTGATTTTGACAAGTTTTCAGTTTGAGATTTTCATAATGTTTCAGAGAAAAATAAATTTTAGGAATAGTAAAGTGCATTTAAATAAAAATAAACCTAAGAAATTCAGTAGTTGGGCAATTAGTATTTATTATGATATTGAGTATGGTGGCCCTGGAAGGATTGATAAGGAATGTAATCGAACATTATGCTCCCTACAGTTTTTTTTGTTTCAATGTTTTTGGATTTATTTTGGTGCAGTGATTCATTTGGAATAGACACATTCATGCTTTAGTGTTGGTCCATGAGACACGTTAACACTTGAAAATGATCAAGTGATGTTGGTGGGTACGATGTTTCGGTAGAAAAAAGGTTAAATAGGACTCCAAAAAGTCGAAAAGACTAGTGTTGTTTATAGCCAACTTAATTAGTGCTCTAACTTTTGCTTTAATTAGTATTTTTAGGATGCTTTTATGATTCAACTTACATGATAGAGATATAGCGTTGTAATTATATATTATATTTTTAATTTATTTTGACTTTCATTTTTTTATTGAATTAAATTTCAAGTAATATGTATGCTTCATTATAATCAGAATAATTACCACTTTTCAATAAAATAAATAATTTCTTAAACATAATTACATAATAATAATAATAATAATAAATAAGTATACAATTAAATCAATAATACTTAAAAATGTTACTGTAAAGCGATAATCCAAAAATTATAATCATGAAATTTTCTATTTTCAAAGTAAAATACAAGTTTTCAGATTGAAATTACGAGGTGGAGAAAGAAATGGCCCTTTATGTACATCAGTAAGTAGTTCGCGCTACACACACTACGGTCCACCTTCAATTGGGCCTTACCTTCCGTCTTTTCTTTCCAAACTTTTGCTTTCTGCACCCATTATTGTGATGTAAGAGTCTAAATTATCCCTCTTTATATATACATTATTGAATTTATTTATTTTCTTCCGCACACCTCCATACTCGTTGTTGGAGTTCTTAAAATTTTTGTTTTTAGTGGATACTTTAAATTGAGTGATTTTTAAAGTTTGTTTGAGAGAAATCCGAATAATCTGGATTTGACAATTAAAATATAAATTTTTATATTTTAGATGAAATAATTTGAAAAGCATGCAATAACTATGTGATTTAGGAAAATATACTGTATTGAGCAATCTAGAAGTTTATGTAGTTAGTAAGTTTAGTAATTCAAATTAATATTTTGAGAATGCATTTTTAAATAGTCCTTTTGCAATTATATGTTGTTTTCTTAACGCGTGTGGGTATGTTTTTAATTTGTTTAATAAATATGACTATATCAAGAAGGGAGATTCTTTTCTTCTAAATTATAGATGTACTTTTTAAAAAACAAATTTTGCCTTAAGAAAAATGCAATTTGTGAAACACATAATCTTAATTTATATTTCGAATAATATCTATTTCAGAACAATTCCAAACAAGACAATATCTTAAGTTTTACCAATACTCTTTGCCATGTCACCCACCACCAAGAGCCATCAATGGAATCCCATCGCAAAGTTGTCATTTAGAAAAACTGGTTGGTGCTAGAAAAAACTACGGGGCTATAGGAAGCAAAACCACTCTTTGTATCACTGAACTGGAAATAGAAGGACCAGTTGCACCTCATCAATTTCTCCATCCACCCATTAATATAACGAAAATACTTAAATACCATTCACTATTGAATCAAAGCCTCATTTCTAAAAATGTCAAAGTTATATCTTGTCCGCTCATCATGAGTTTAATATGGGTTAAGTTAAAGAATTTTCTTTTAAAAGTGGGTTGAATTTAAATAACTCACTTAATTTTATTAAATGAATTCGAGTTGGGTTCATGGTGAGTTGACTCCCAACCCACCAATAACCATAATATTAACTTTTTTTACAATTTCTTTTTATATTTTTATTATAATTATTTATGACTTTTAATTATATAAATTCATAATTTGATATTTTTAAATTTTAAAATATTGTTCAATAATATTTAAATAATTTAAATATTTAATTTATTTGTTTGTCAAATTATATCCAATGATACTTTAACTTTAACTACTATCTTTATACTAAAATTTCAAAAATTATATAAACATTTTGATACCAACACTATAAAAAATAAAACAATTCAATTCATTTTCGTTATAATATAATAAATATATAAAATAAATTAAAAAAAAACATTTATAAATAAACCAATAAACTAACCCACTGATGTGTGTTGGATGGGTCGGATTGTAAAGTCTATGTCTCATCAAAAAGTTAACACGATTAAACTGACTATTTTTTCTTCTGTCCATAGTGACTCAACCTTTATTAATAAGGTTGACTCGCTTTTATAGCCTTCCTCATTTCCATCACCACTATCACTGTTACCGTCACCGAAACACTACCGAAGAATAGAAAAAATGTTAAAAGAATTCATTCCAAAAAAATTTTTCTCGAAAATATTTTATAAGTTCCGGAAATTCCGAAACCCTGCTTCATTTTTCTTTTCAGAAAATATTATACACATTTCGAAAAGTGTATTTCGGAAATTTGTTTCGAAAAGTGTATTTCGGAAATTTGTTCCAAAAAAAAATGTGTTCTTAAATGTATTTCACATGTTATAGAAATTTTGTTTTGAAAATTATTTTTCAGAAAATTTCTTTCTGAAAATATTATTTTGGAAATTCCGAAAATCCTGTTCGGGAAACCCTTTTTCACAATTCATAATCCGGAGGGTTGCAAAGAAAAATTGATGGAGTGCAAGAAAACATTACCCATATGGGATTGAAGAAGGAGGGGTGCCGGTATTTGGGCCTGGGCCTCTTTTGTTAGGTTGTTAGGTTTGGTTGGAGGAGCATTGTAGTTCAGGAAATTAATATATATATATATATATATATATATATTATGTTACAATTTCTTATTCTAGTATTCACAGACAACAGCTACTTTTCATAGTTAATCTTTGATATCAACATATATACAAAGAATTCTAATGGGGATTCTGGGATTCTTAGAGCTTAAATGACACGAGGTTACTTTTCTATTTTTTGGGTTTACCGTTATATAAATATATGTCAGTAATTTATTTTAATTTTTGTTTTTATTACATAGGATTGATAAAGAAGTTGTAGTTAAATAATTTGAAAAAAAAACAGGTTCTTTTGAAGGATGTATAGAATAGTGATATAGGTAAATTATATTTGAATTAAATTTGTATGTTGAGTTTTATTTAGTGTAATATATTTGTAGGATTTTGATTTGTTAGATATACACATGTATTAATTTTTAGTAAACTTTTTATTCCAATTAAATAACTCTAAACTCTTTACTTCTCTCTAATGTTATTTTCATTTAATAAACATTTTATTCCTTTTAGATAACTCTTAAAGTTTTTGAAATCAATTCTCAACTTACAATACACTCCACGTAATATATCATTAAAAATTGTGGATTACTCACAAAAAGTGAAAAAGTTATTTACTATATCCAACACCAAGAAAGCTCTTTTAGTTGCTTTCAGAATTGTTTCCACAGCTAAAATTTCCACAATTAACAACTTTGATGAATGGTATTTAACACCACTAAACAAGCTTAAATATTTAATCTACAAGGGAGATTTTAAAGACGTGTAGGTTGGTGTATGAGTAACTAACATGGTACACAGATTTTTAGCCCATTTTGAGCTCCCATAATATATTATCAGTGCATAATAAGAAGAAAAACTTTGTCAATGTTTGTCTCTTTTAGGTTAAACTTGAAGCTAAACCCATTAAACGTTGGTAATCAGTGATGTACGGGCTAAAAGCTTGCATTGGAATTCAAGGAATAGGTGTTCATAATGTCAAGGGCTCTTTGTTTTTAAGCAATATCTCTACTGTACTTGATAGTGATGTGCGTCTAGGATGCTACGCATTCAAATTCTCACACTCTTCTCAAAGTTTCCTGCTGCCAAATTTGAGTACAAAAATTTGTTTGTTGGTGAAGCACAACATGGCTTTGTGGAATCACAAAGACACATAATTAGCATTTACACTTTATCTTGAAAATCTCACATCGACTAAAGGTAAGATCGATTTTACAGTATGTAAGTCAGAAAAAAAAGGAGAATTATTCATTGATCAGGTTAAATAAACAAGAAGAGAAATTAATCTTCATGGACCACTAGTTATGAGTCTACTGTATGGATCATGACATCAAATGAGTTTTTAATCGCAAATGATAACAACAAACCATAAAGAAAATGAGAATGTTAATGCAAGTTTTACTTGAGGAAGCAACCCTGTGCTCTATATGTGTGACATTGACTTGTGCCAAAGAAGGACTCAGAAACTCATAATCTTTCTTACAAGCTTCCCCAACCAAATTAAGCTTTGAAAATTGTATGTTACAAGCAATGTAATTGAACTAGGCCTTCTTATCATTTCTTTTGCTAACTTTTGAATGGTATATAAGCTGTTTCCTAGACTCAGTTTGGTCATGTTTTAGTGTCTCAAAAGCCAAGCATGTTGCTACTAAAAATGTTGCCAAAGAAGCATACAAAATCCCTTTTTCTACTCTGTCTTCAATTATTGCTATGCAGTGCTTCAGTTAATGGAGTTGAGCAGAAGGCATTCAATTTCTTCTCCCCTTTTCATTCCTTATTTGGCCATTGATCTATTTGATTTGTTTCATCTTAAAGCTACCCTCTTGCATGCATGTTAGTTATTGCTTTCATTATGAGCTTCACCATTATTTGATTTGTGTGTAGAACTTTTACATTGTTTTCTTGGGAGCTCACACACAGAGCAGAGGAAATGCACTTGAGACCTATTTAAATGTTCTATCTTCTGTGAAGGGAAGGTAACTTGATGACCAACTCACAAACACTTGTTATCTTTCCCTCTTTAAGATCAAAGGCCAACAAAAACTATAACCATTCTCTTCAATTTGTGCTCACTTAGCTATCTTGAAGCCAAAGATTCTATGGTGCATAGTTACTCAAGGAACTTCAATGCATTTGCTGCAAAACTGTCAGAAGATGAAGCCAATAAGTTATCTGGTAAGAATAGTTTTTCATTTTTCACTGGCTTCTTCAAGAACTATATATTATGCTGTTAACCCTTTTGTATGTGTAGCCATGGATGAAGTGGTTTTAGTGTTTCAAAACCAGTACCGTCAGCTACACACAACAAGATCATGGAACTTCATTGGGTTGCCTCCAACAGCCAAAAGAAGATTGAAAGTAGAAAGTGACATAATTGTTGGTCTTTTAGACACAGGTTCATCTTGGTTTTGCTCACATTTTTCATTTTCTTCTTTGCTATTATATTACATCAATGGTGCTTCTTGATTCAGTTTTTAAAACTGTGTCACAATATTGGTGAGGCAGGGATCACACCTGAGTCTAAAAGCTTCAAGGACAATGGATTTGGTCCTCCACCAGCAAGATGGAAAGGATCTTGTGGCCATTATGCTAATTTCTCAGGCTGCAATAAGTAAATTTTCTTTCCTTGTTTACGTTGTGTCACTGCATTGTTACTGAAAATAGGATTAATCATGAACTTTTTGTTATTTAAATGAACTAAACCTGTTCAAGTTGACTTTTGACAAATCTTATCTTTTAAGAACCACCAAATTCAAGATTGTTTGTCCTTGTCAAGAAAATATTAAAGTACCCACAAAAAAGTAATGTTTTGTTTTTATAAAAGCAGAAATTTATCATATGCAGAATTTTGAACTATATCTGATATTTAACTAAGAAAAAAAAAAGGATAAATCTGTGTCCTCCCATAAAAAATCCTACTCCTGCAATGTCTCATGCTACAATATGGAGAGATAAACAGTCTCAAAACACAGTAATAGTTTAGTATTAATATGTGGTTCAATCTTGTTAAAAGTTCAACACTTTTTTCTCGTATGAATGTTTTCAACTAGGTGACATGCTTCATACCCTATATATCCTATTATGTGGTCCAACTTGAATTCAAACACCTTTCGACTAGAAGGAAAAGTTGCAATTTTTACCTCTTAAGTAAAGTCCAAACATGACAATAACAAGAGTAATACATGAAACATTGCCTTAAACAAAAGGGTGGAACACAGATCCACACACTACTAAGTCTTGCATTCTGTTTTCATTCTTCTCCATCATCTTAGGGCCTCTTTCACAGTCTTCCCCTGTTCACAGATAACAATGTCTAATCTTCTCTTACTCATGTAGTATCACAATCTTCTTTATAGATCTAAATACCCCAAAACAGAAGAAGAGGAAATTTAGTCATGCAACTCTGCTAAATTTGGTTCCAAAGCTTTCCTTTGAAAGTGTCCGACATGCGTACAATACTTGTACGACACACCTACAGATAAAGTGTCTCATTTAAAAGACATTTTTTTTCTTTTAACATCGACTCTAACATAATATTAATAATCACAAATCCAATCCAATAATTTTATGAAAAAATCCATAAACTTGTCTATTTATTATATAAATTTCTATTATGAATATAAATTAAGGAATAAATCTTATATAATCATTATTTATTTTTCGCTTGTTGGATATTATATAGATAGATTAAATTCATTTTTATTTAACTTGATAACATGTTGGTTGATGATTTGAAGTTAATATTTATATACACGTCATGTCGTGTGTGTCCGATACATCTTTAATTTAGTTATATTTTCGTATCTGTATCCAAACTTCAGTGCCTGGTAAATCTCCCAAGAAATTTATGTGTGGTTTAGCTCATGATCTAACTTGTGAATTCCATCTGCATGGTAACTCTCTGTGGCAAACATGAAGAAAGATCATAGGAGCCAAGTACTTCAAGGCTGATGGAAACCCTGATCCATCAGACATATTATCTCCTGTGGATACTGATGGACACGGCACTCACACTGCATCAACAGTTGCAGGAAATCTGGTCCCAAATGCAAATCTCTTTGGGTTGGCCAATGGAACTGCTCGAGGTGCAGTGCCATCGGCAAGGTTGGCAATTTACAAAGTTTGCTGGTCATCTAGTGGATGTGCAGACATGGACCTACTTGCTGCATTTGATGCTGCTATACATGATGGTGTGGATGTCATATCTATTTCCATAGGTGGTGGAAATCCTAGTTATGTTCAGGACTCTATATCAATTGGTGCATTTCATGCCATGAGAAAAGGTATAATCACAGTGGCCTCTGCTGGAAATGCTGGTCCAAGCTTCGGAACTGTAACAAATACTGCACCATGGATTGTAACTGTAGCAGCTAGTGGCATTGATAGGGCCTTCAAGAGCACTGTTCAGTTGGGAAATGGAAAGAATTTTTCTGTGAGTTTGTTTCTTTTGCATTATACATATTCTGAACATCGATAATAATGCAGTATTTGCAGAATTAATTGATATGTGAACATCGATAATAATGGAAGATTTGCAGGGGGTAGGTGTGAATTGTTTTGATCCAAAAGGAAAACAGTATCCTCTTGTCAATGGGATTGATGCAGCCAAAGATCCAAAAGACAAGGAGGACGCTAGGTAATGTTCCAATGTTTGTCAACAACAGCTGAAAAATTGTTCGACAGTAACAAGGAACATTTTTTATGTGGTGACAGTTTCTGCTATGAAGACACCTTGCAGCCAAGTAAAGTGAAGGGAAAGCTTGTTTACTGCAAATTAGGAACATGGGGCACTGAATCTGTTGTTAAAGGAATTGGGGGCATTGGCACTTTAATAGAAAGTGACCAATTTCCTGATGTTGCTCAAATTTTCATGGCACCTGCTACCATTGTGAATAGTGTACAAGGTGACAATGTTACAAAATATATACAATCCACGAGGTAAAAGAAAAAATCTCTTATTTGTTTTTGAATCACTTCTCATTGTAGCTACTCACTGATTTTTCTCTATAGCTTGTTCAAACGAATATAATTCCTCTTATCAGATTATCTCAACCATCAATTTTACATTAAATTTTTGTTGAACCAAGATCACCATCAGCAATGATATACAAGAGCCACGAGGTTCAAGTGCCAGCTCCAGTCACTGCTACATTTTCATCTAGAGGCCCAAATTCAGTATCCCAAAATGTTCTTAAGGTACAATATTTGCAACCTTTGTAGTTGCAACCTCTATTATGCTACAAAAGCACTTGTATTTTAATTTGCTTATCGTATTATGGCATTTCATGAACTTAGGATGTTAAATGATCTCTTTTATGCAGCCTGATGTTGCAGCTCCTGGCATTGACATCTTGGCATCTTATACTCTCAAAAAGTCACTCACTGGTTTAAAGGGGGACACTCAATTTTCAGAATTTATTCTAATGTCTGGAACTTCCATGGCATGTCCTCATGTTTCTGGAGTTGCTGCATATGTTAAGTCATTTCACCCACATTGGACTCCTGCTGCAATTAGGTCTGCCATTATCACAACAGGTAAGATTAAATCCTAATTCCACTTTTCTCATTTGATTTGTTTGCACCTATGTAGTACATGTAGTACGGATACAGACACACACCAACACAGTACAAACACAGACACAAACATAAACACAGACATGAATACCGGACACAACACAAACACTTTGACGTGTGTAGTCTTCAAAATGTAGGACATGGAAATACGGATCTATATATTAAATCATTATGTACTTATATATTCAAAGTTATTTAAGATTAGTCAAATATAATAATCTAAACAGTATTATTTTATTGTTAAGCCAAACCAATGAGCAAGAGAGTTAACAGTGAAGCAGAATTTGCCTATGGTGCTGGTCAACTGAACCCAACAAGAGCTGTTAGCCCTGGTTTGGTCTATGACATGGATGACTTAGGGTATATCCAGTTCTTATGCCATGAAGGATACAAAGGTTCCAGTTTATCAGCTTTAGTTGGTTCACCAGTGAATTGCTCCTCTTTGCTTCCTGGGCTTGGCCATGATGCTATGAACTACCCCACAATGCAGTTGAGTCTTGAAAGCAGAAAAGACACAAAAATAGGAGTTTTCAGAAGAACAGTGACCAATGTTGGTCCTGCTCCAACCATCTACAATGCCACCATCATTTCACCTAAGGGAGTGGAAATCACAGTGAAGCCAAGCAGCCTCACTTTTTCTGAAACCAAGAAGAAGAGGAGTTTCAAAGTAGTTGTGAAAGTCACATCCATTGGAAGTAACAAAATTGTGTCAGGTTCCCTTATATGGAGAAGCCCACGTTACATTGTAAGGAGCCCTATTGTTATCAACAATCCATAAGGTTATGTTTTGCAGTGACCTAACTAAGCTTTTAAAGTTTCCCTTTGTATCAGTTACAGTTTGTTGATCATGTAACTACAGATTTTCTTGAAGTCTGTATCTAATTCTAATCGTCAAATAAAGATGAACTTTTCACTCGAACTTCACGACCTCTTATTATCATTAAAACAATGTATGGATTCGAATGGAAAGAAATAGAGTAATACATTTTTTTCATCTTATGTTAGTGTATAATAATAATAACTAATAATAATAATGTATTCAAATAATTAAATTTACTCAATGCTGGAAAATAAAAAAAAAGCTCAGTTCTTTAATTAGAAAAAAAGCTTATTTTATTACTCAATTTAGATTTTATATAATTTAATTCAATTCAACACATTTCAACACCCTATAACTAAAAACATTTGAAGTAGATATTAATCATTATAAAAAAGGGTGTGATGTATTTATGGGTAATCCAAAAAAATATATTAAATTATTAAACTATAAATAATTGAAATAAACTGTACCGAGAAAATGTAAACTATTTTTATTAAAGCTAAAATGAACTTAAATTGAATTTTTAAAACTGAAATATTACATTAAAATAGTTTATAGTACAGTTAGGGGAAAAAAAACCCAAGCACAAGGACAACAATATTTGTCTAATCATGCTACACATCCCCAGCGGTGTTTTAGGATATAATTTTTCATCTTCATCAAATTTACTTATTATTTTTTTTAGCGTCTATCTTGCTATGTATTTACTGAATCTTGATTTTCAGTTTTGAAAAGAAAAACCTATATAAAAATTCAAATTAGTTATCTAAGAGATAGTGAATTGTAAACGGTTTAATTTAGATTCAAAATTAAAATTAACCAGTTCAGTCTGATATTTCTTTCTTATCTAAAACTATGACTATAAAAAAAAAAAATCATGTATTCGTGGATAAAATTCATAACAAATAAAAAATAAATATTGCAAATAGATATCTACAGATAACAGGTATGAATATTTTTTTATACCCGCATGTTAACGGGGTGCGTACAAGTATCATAATATTCGTATCTGTGGATACCCGTACCCACTATACTTTAATTTAAATTAAATAAAAAAATGATTTAAACATTAACACATTAATTTTAAATTGGTTATTTTTTATCAATTAGCTTTAAAAATCTTCATTTATTTGTAAATTGTCATTCAACACTATTTAAATGGGTTATTTTCACTTTGTTTGAAATTTATAAATGTTAGACATTGTATTTTTATTTGAATTTATAGTTAAAATATGTTGTTAAATATTAAGTTTTTCTTTTGTAAATACCCGCAGGTACTCGTGGATATCTATGAATATTAAAAAAAATATATGGATACCCACATAACAGATATCTGTACAGATATGGATACATGTACGGGACAAATATTTATCCAGGGAGTAAGGTACGAGGGAAGTACTACTCGTACCCTACCCACCCCATTGACATCCTATCCAAAACTAAACTATACATGAGGACCCCTAAATTTTTAGGCTAGGTAGTTGTAAATGTTAAACATTTAGATCGTGTTCTTTTTTAGGTGTTTTCTGTTTAGAGATGATAGCAAGCGATGAATTGGGGGAATTTTTGTGTTCTTTTACGTGAATTTGAAAGTGATTGAGGACGTTAATTTGCGAGATTATTCTCTATATCATATTCCGTTAGCAAGGTGAGATTGGAGAGTGATTGGAAACATTTTACTATTATGCCCTCATTATTTTATTCAAAATAAACGAACCCATCAATGCTCTTCGGGTCTACAAAGTGAGCTTCTACCCTACCACTCTCATTCCTTTGTCCTTCCTTCGAATGTTCACTGCGACTTGCTAGCTTTCCACCATTGTTGGTTCTTAAGAAGAAGGACAATGACCACGATAGCGGCGTGATGGACGGCTGATGGCACGGAGGAGGATTCACGATGAGGCAAAGCGTTCACGGAAATGGATTTGTACAAGGGATCTCTTTTGGAACCGAATCTGTTTTTTTGTTTATTGAATGGAATCAAATATGTTTTTGACATAAGCAAATAGAACTTGTTCCCTTTTATTTAGATCCTATTCCAACTTCGTCAACCACACATGCATGGTTCATTTTTTTTTTTTTTGAAATTAAAATATTAAATTTTTTAAATTAAATATATTATAATATTAAGTTTTTTCAATTAATAAATATTGTTAATATTTTTATTTATGATAAAAATATATCAAAAATTAACTACAACTTATCTAAATACATTTTTTATTACTTTTTAACACCAAGGACAATTAAATAATTTTACATTTTCATCTATTAAATTTAATTTTTTTATCAGTCATATCAATCAAATTTTTCACAAACTTTCATAAAAGTTACTCTTAAATCTACTTCACTATCACCCCCAAATCCGTAAAAAAGAACAACATGCACATCACCTTCTAATCAACCCAAATCAATCATCTCCTTCTCTCTCAAATCATCACCCACATAAGAACACACCCTTAGGAAACAATTTGTTGAATTTTACAAAACTTAGTGTTATTTACTTAATTAAATGAAATTTTTATAAACTGATTGTTTTGTCTATCTATTACATTTGCCTAGCCGATATGAGTTTTGGATTTGATAAAGAAAATGCTCATAAGGAATGGACAATGATCAGCTAGTCATATAGTTGAAGCTTTTTTAACCAAATTAAAAATTCATGCCAGCTTCCCCAGGATATATATATCCCTATATATTCCAAGCAAATTCAACAATATCCTTTTCTTACATTGCCCCTAAAATATTACAATATCTATCACAAGATTTTGAAGGCCAAGTTGTTAAATGATGGGAATATTTGGAATAGAACTTACTTCTGTATATTATTGTCATTAATGTACAAAAGATATCTTTTGATAGATTTCTAGAATTTGGTTCATGAATATGGATCGAAGAGATTATCACACTACATGGTTTTATAACGTGGAAATAGTTTGTTATTGTATTATTTAGTGTTAAGAAATGAAGATCAAGGTTTTAAATTCCTTGTGTATATTTGTTTGCTAACGTTTTATATATCATTAGTGCATATTACTGTTTTTAAGTCGTCTTATATGCCTCGGTTATTCAAGAATCGAAGCATATAATGGCGCGGTGACATTTTTGCAATTCCAGCCAACTTTTATGTCTTGGTTCACAGAACACTCGAAGCAAAAAATGTTTTATGCTTCGGTTCACTAAAAACTGGTGTCAAAAACTCGTATATGCCTCAGTTACGAACCCAAAGCCAAAAACTTGGCTAATATTTCAAAAATGCCACTAGCCATTTCATATTTGGCCTCGGGTGGTAGAAGACCGGTGCCAAAAGCTCTCATATGCCTCAGTTATTAATTGTTCCGAGGCCATAAAATTTAATAAGGGCTCAAAACGCGAACCCCTTTTCCTCTTCTTCTTCCTCGCGCTTCTTCTCCACTGCAACTCCACTTCTCTCTTCTCTCTCCCTGCAACCTGCACCTCCATTGGTTACACCTCTACTCCGGCCACTGTCGCCTCCGCTTTCGTGCACCTCTGTTTCTCTGCAACGCCTCCTTCCTCGCTTTTCGACCACCGTCGCGCCGCCATTCCTCTAAGGTAAGTTTGCAACGTGTTTTTTTTGTTTTCCGTTTTGTATATATTTATTTTCAATTGGGTTATTGCTGAGTCACGAGAATTGGATTAATTTACCATGCATCAGCGCTGAATATGAGAACGGAGTAGGAAAATTTATACAATTTGCGCAACTTGATGAGGTGAAGTTTAGATGTCCTTGTGTCAACTGTTTGAATGAGAGAAATTTGAATGCAACTCAAGTTAGGGACATCTTATTTGTGATGGTTTCCTTAGAAGTTATACAATGTGGATTTGGCACGACGAATTAATAGACTTTTCAACTATTTCTCGAACTGAACATGATATCGATTCCACTATGGAAGAGCGACGAGAAGAGCGAGTGGAAGAAGAAAATATGGAGGACATGATACGGGATGTTGGCGCAGAAGCTTTTGCGCAAGCGCATGTGTATGAGACAATTTCTGCTGATGCAAAAACTCTGTTGTGTGTCGATTCAACTAAGTTCACGCGATTGTCAACGGTTTTAAGACTTATGAATTTGAAAGCAACCAATGGTTGGATAGATAAAATTTTCACAGAATTGCTCATGCTCTTGAATGAAATGCTTCCCGAGGGAAATACTTTACCCACTCGAAACTATGACGCCAAGAAAATTCTTTGTCCGATGGGTATGGAGTATAAAAGGATACATGCATGTCCTAATGATTGCATATTATATAGAAAATAATTTGAAGATTTGAAAAAATGTCCAAAGTGTAGGTCATAACGGTACAAACAGAAAAGAAACAGTGAAGATAATGATCAAATAGAGAAAGAAGGATCTGCTTTGAAAGGATAGTGGTCAATTGTTGGACATAACATGTTGTTAGGGAGATCAACGACTAAGGCAAAATGTCTTGCATGGTGTTCCCTCTAGGTTTGATATTTTTATCCATATATTTATAATTGTTTGATTTGATTTTCTTCCTTAATTAATTGTAATGTTGTTGATATAATGCAGTGTAATAGACAAACCGACTCATATGAGTGCGATTACTATATAATGCAATGAATGATAACCATTGTGTGTGCTTGTATTAAAGCAAATACTTTGCAATATTGTCTTTCTATATACTAACTTAAGTTAATGTCTTATTTTGCAGACATTCAAGAGTCTTGCGCCAATTCTCGCGAAGCCCATAAAGTTTGGTAGGATAGTATGTGCAAAATTTATAATTCAGATGTACAATAGTATTGATTAGAATATATATTTGGATTGTGGATGATTTCCAATTTTCTTTTAAATGTATTTGGATTGTGTATGTTTCATAAAATATTTTGTTATAGTCTATGTTGGTTTCTGAAAAAAATATGCAGGTTTAAATGTGAGAATAACCATAAAACAGAAAATGTATTTTAAAAAATAGTATATTATGTCTCAGTTCTTATTACAACCGAAGCAAAAAGGGGGTCTATGGCCTCGTTTCACACCACAACCGAGGCCAAAAGCTCTTCGAATTTTTAAATTAATTAAAAAAAAATTTAATCCATGGCTTCGGTTCAGACCAAAACCAAGGCAGAAAAGTGACTTTATGGCTTCAGTTCACACTAGAATCGAGGCAAAAAAGTGGCTCTACGGCTTCGGTTCGCACCTTAGCCCAAAAGTCATTCCCTTTTGGTCTCGCCCCAATATGCCTCAGTTTTGAAATCGGGACAGAATTTAAAAAACAACCAGGGCAAAAAATCCTTACTGCACTGGTGTATGGATTAAAACGTCTCTAATATTTCATTCTTTAATTTCATTATTAGTTATTGTCGGTTAAAAAACACATTTGAATTTTGTGTGTGTTAAAATGTTGGGTAACTTTAAGACACCAAATAACTAAGAAAATTAAAATTAAATTTACTACATCTATTAAATATAAGGAAAAATTAAACAATGTCCTAAGGACACTAGTTAGTGTCCTAAGGACACTAGATAAAGAATAATTAATGCGCATTGATTCAATTGTTTTTAAATTGAAAGTTGGAGTGATTAACTCCATTAATTATCATAATATAAATACATATAACAAATTTTATATAGACAAAAATATACTTTGAAGTTTCAAAGCAATAACAAAATAAATATCTTGGAATTTCTAAGATCTCTACTAGTAAGAAAAATATCACTTTGACATATTGCTAGTTTTATGTATTTATAATTAATAATTTCAGATATTGAAATATTGTTTGTTTCTTTAATAAAAGATCTTTTGTTTAGCTAAGAGGAATGTTGTGAAAGATATTATCGAGAAGTTAGAGAAAGGGAATTCAATGAAGTTTAAAATTGATACTTTAATTTTTTTTAACTTTTTAGATATTTAACACTATTTTTTAATTTTCCTATTAATTTAAATTTTTTTATGTTAATTATATTTTAATTTTTAACAACATTAAAATATAGTTATTTTATTATTTTTTAACTTTAATTAGTGAGCATTAAATAAAATATTAAACACAATTATACAACACTTATGGACACTTTTGTGCTTTAAATAAAGAATAATGATAACGAGGGCTTGGTTAAAGAATAACTAATGTGTATTGGAAACTATTATTTTTACATTGAAAACTGAAATAATTAAATACATTAATTAAAATAGTATAAATGCATATAATATATTTTTTAAAGACAAAAATATCTTTTTAATTTTTAGACAATAATGGTCTGATACAAAACAAGGACTTTGAAAATTTTAAAGTCTCTACTCAAATCGATACTTTAATTGTTTCTTTTTTTTTGTATTTATATGTTTAACACTATTTGTTTTGTTTGTATTTCTGTTAATTTAAACTTTTGTATGTTTAATTATATTTAATTTTTAGCAACCTTAAAATATATTTATTTTATTATTTAATTATTTTTTAACTTTTATTGGTGAACATTAAATAAAATATTAAACACACATGTATAACACTTATAAGCATTTTTGTACTTTAAATATACAACAAAATTGCATTAATGGTTATTAGTTCAAATTTTATTTAATATCACATTTAACTATGTACTTTTGTAGGATTCCGTGTACATTAATTGTCCTTAACTGATTAGCAAAACCCTTAGATAAAATAAAACTGCATTAATGATTATTAACTAAAATTTTATTTAATATCACATTTAACTATGTACTTTTGTAAGATTCCATGTATATTAATTATCCTTAACTGATTAGCAAGACACTAAAATAAAATAAAACTGCATTCATGATTATTATGTCATTTTTTTTTATTATCACAATTAACATTACAATAAAATCCTCAACTAGAACCCAATTCTAGAAACTAAAACTAGTTAGTCACTATAGTGACCAATTTATAAAATTAAAAATTATTGATTACTAAAATAGTCACTATTATGAATAAAAAAATTATAGTTGATCATTAAATTGGTCACTAATTAATTATAGACCAATTTAGAAATAAGTCATTTTAGTAGCCAAAAACTAAATAACTAATTTTTAGTAACCAATTTCCTTTGGTAGCCAAAACAATAGTAGCTAATTCTAAAGTCCAATTTAGTGACCACTTATAATTTTTTATTCATAATAGTGACTATTTTAGTAACTAATAATTTTTTTATTTTTGTAAATTAGTATCTAGATTGGTTATAGTTATCAATCATTATTAGTCACTAAAATTGATCATTATTTAGATATTTTATTGTAGTGTAACTTTGAACTCTTATAAGATGATTCAATGCATATTGATTAGTGTCTAGCAGGTTAGCAGACCCTAAATATAACCCTACCATTACTATTAATTTATTACATTCGTTTTTTTTAAAATATAAAATAAAATAATTGCTTTTATAAGTTATTTATCAAAGTCTTTGTTTGTTATGTGAAATCCTTAAATTTCATTTATTATATTTATTAAATAGAACCCTTCAATTAACATTGCATTTATGACGTGCATTTATTATATGCATAAAAATATTAATTGCTCGCAGTTATCATGTTAAAAATATTAAATGAATTAATGGTTTCTAAAAATCATCAATATGAATAATATAATATTAAAGATTTTAATTAATACTTTTTAAAGGGATTTATTATTTGAAATAAATGAATTGTTAAATCAATTAATATTTTTATAGAATAAATATTTATTATATAAAAAGTAGAAAATAATCTAATAATTTGAAAAAAGTTAATATGTCGAGTTACGTGTTTACCTTTACAAACCTAAGGCTATATATTGTATAGTTTTATATTTCTATATTGAACCAAGTTCTAGAGTGAAAGTGAGTTGAGATTCCTTTCTTGAGAGTGTTTAGAATTTTAAGTCAACATTATCAACTAATTGTGAGTTCTTTTTTCCCTTCTTTCTCTTCTATTCTTCAACTCAATTCCTAATTCATTAATTTGTTTTCACTTTCAAGCTTCAAAATTATTTTCTTCTTCTTCCAGATCTCATTTATTCTCATTACCATTTGCAGTAGTTATCTCCTCACAACCATTCAAGGCTTTTAGAGGTTTGCATTTTATAATTTTTTTTCTTATTCAATTACTTCTTTATAATTTAAATGTTATTTAGTCAATTTGTTTCAATTTTGGTTAATTACTAATCCTAACCTTAATCAAACGATTTATATTTTCAATTTTCTGATTTTTAACTCTTTCCACCCAATTTACTCCCATTTTCCAATTTTGTTCACTTTTTTTTCTTTTCTAAATAACCCTAGAATTGACCTATTGGAACCCAAATTGAACCAATTGCATGAAGTCGAGTGCAAATCAATTGTTTGTGTTTTAGGAACATCTCAAAGTCATTATACGTAACACACGTTATACACACACATACACACATATATAATATATATATATATATATATATATATATATATATAATTTACTACACAATAACCAAAACATTTAAGTTTGATCAATCTTAAACATCGCTCTAAGTCTTGGTCCTAGATTCAAAAAGATATAACTCTTAATGTTTTGAAAAATAGCATAAAATCCTTTGATTTTTCTATCTCTACGCTAAGACACGTAGAGTTTTTAAATAACTTGACAAAATAATATGGATTATTGTTGTAAAATTTCATTATGTTAGGTTTACTGAGAGTGTTTCACTTGGGAGAACAAACACCAATGAGACCCGAACCCAATTACATAAGACAATGAGTTTATATGTCTTTATTCTTATATAGTACTCTACTTTCTCATTTTTAGTCAATGTAAGACTTAGACTCTCACTTAAATTCCTAACATATTAAACTTAATGGGTGATTAGTGTTATCTAGTCATGTAAATATATGATATTTTAATAGTCTTGTTTTGTCTATGAGCCTTGCCGTTTTTGTACAAAAGTGTTTAAGGTGAAGACAACATATGCTATTTTCAACCATGATGTTTATCATAATATATTTTTTTTCTATCAAAGATATATTATAATTTTGCAAATCTTAGTTTTCAGCAGCCCTATACAGAACAAATCTAAGTGAATGAAAATTGTAAAGGATAACAATTCAAATATCATGTCAACTTCTCTAATTCAAGTAAATCTGACAATAGTGCATAAACAATTAACTATATTTTTCACGAGAATATGAAGCCCAAGTTCTTCTGCCTTTCTAATGAAGAATTTTCTTTCTTTGTATTAATGCGATTAATTAATTCTTGTTAATATTTATCGAAGTATTTTTACTTGATTTGTAGACTTATTTTGTGTCCTTGATATATATATATATATATATATATATATATATATATATATAT
>Ga0214545_1006056_pt1 | contig 21344 bp, 10 predicted proteins | sample CNSS4metaG_FD_160064 | JGI IMG/M metagenome (GOLD analysis project Ga0214545, IMG submission 160064) | Root nodule microbial communities from cowpea collected in UCLA plant growth center, Los Angeles, California, USA - CNSS4 | ecosystem: Host-associated > Plants > Roots > Nodule | place: USA...
GAAGTGGGTTAGCCTTCTAGGCAAGTAGTCGGTTTTGGCCGGCTACCTGTCTAGATGGCTAGTGCTGGTTGTGTCCGGGTGCTGGATGGTATGTGGTTTTAACGTGTGTACTTATTTACTTGATTGAGCTTGGCTAGGTACAGTACATATTTCTTTAGCTATCTCACACTATAGGTATAAGGACATTGATAAGAAACAAAAGAACATTAGGTATATTAAAAAAGGATATGAAGGTTCACCTTAATCCCATGAATTTGAAACTTGTTGAATTCAACCATTAAACCAATTGAAAACTATTGTTGCATTTGTGAGGGTCCACAAAATGGTGAAGCAAGTAAAACATTCAATTTAGATCTCTAAAAAGAATGCCTCAAATTTTTTTTAGTATTAATATTACTGCATTAAATTCGTTATAAATTTATGTTTAAGAGAGAAAAAATTTAATTAAATTATTATCAGTGTCTATTAATTTTTATTGGTATTAAAAATAATATTTAATGAGTTAAAACCTTTTTTCAACAAATTATAATTTTGTTTAGGAAAAAGGGAATAATTATTTATCTTTATTCTCTCATAGTCCATTTTGATTTCTATTTTCTTATTTGATCTCTATGTGACTTCTCATTTCATTCTTTTTTTCTTACTTTCTTATATTTTAGAGTTTTTCTTTTGAGAGTTTTGGCAGATTTCGTTCATTGAATCTCATGTTGTCTGTGTGTATCACTGTTTTTATCCTTGTTAGTATGTTTTTCCAATGTGTTACTTTTTTATTTTATTTGACGAACTTGTATTAGGATCAAAAATGTATTTTTTTGATTGGTTTTTGTTTTTTGGTACTTTTCTATTTGTGAGTTTTAAAGAAGTTTTTTTTTTTCATATATGAATTGTTTAAACTAGAAGGAGTTTCTCAAAGTTAAAAATAATAATAAAAACTTATTGAAGATCAACAATATCTCCACAAATATTAAACATATTAACCTTATTATTTATTGAAAAATAAATATTAAACGAAATTATTTATAACAATTTAATTGATAATTTTACATGAAAAAAGCTTGAAAAATAAAGTTTAAATAGAAAGCTTCCTTCTTAAGTTTTCTTTACCCTTAAACTTCCTTTTAGATTGTTGAATATGGGTTTAAGAAGTTTAACCGTATTTTAAAATTTCCTCTCATGTGACCATTACTAAATGTTGCGTGCTTTCATTTAATAATGAAAATATGAAGTTAAAATTATTATTGTCTTGAAATAAACATATGTTTTATTTAGAATTGATTCATGGACATCAAATAAAAATGTGAATTATATGAGTGTGATAGTTCATTTTATTGATAAGTTGTGTTATGTTTTTATTTTTATCTATTGAATTAGTTTGAATAAACTTGTTATGATTTGATTTGTTGACTTATTTGAACTCTTGAATTTATATTTGTAAATATCGTATTTTTTAATTAGGTTGATGTTTCAAAATTAAAACTTTTTTAAAAAATTGAAAAGAGATAAAAATTTTCATATCTAAATTTAATTGGCATAACCCAATCAATTTGCTCAAAAGTGGATTAAGTTGAATTGAGTTTTACATTAAAAAAATTAAAATAAAAACACAACCTGACATGATATTTCTTTAGTGGATTGAGCAATAAAATTTCCTAAACCGCCCATAACTCAATTTATAAACAACCCAAGTATAATATTGAAAAGTAGTTGGTTGGGTTGATTATACTGGATTGGTACTAATATGTTGATATTAAGTTATGGGTAACTTAAGGATTTTTTTTTTCTTTTTACTTTGTTAACTTTCTCAACTACATAGTCCAAGCCCATGTTAGGGAGGTGATGTTCGAAAGAGTTTAAGTTTTATGTAGGTGAGGAGCCTCTCGATGGGTTGAGAGTTTAAAAATTTAAGAACACATTTTTCTCTTAAGTTGAAACACTGTATGCAAGTGAATTTCGCCATACATATCTCATATCTTCGTAACACAATAATCAATATCTTATAATGTCTTTATTAATCTTTTAATTATTTTTCTATTCTATTACTTCAAATACAAGAGTGTTCTAGCTAGTGGTTGATTACTAATATTGGATAGTTAGGAACAATCATCCCGCGTTTATGAGATAATGTTCATTTTAGAACGTGAAACTCTATTACGGTTTTGTTCTTAAAAGACGTCTTAAAGAATGGAGGGAGGAAGGAATACATAAACAACACCTAACCTCAACTCCTAAGCTGTGAGACTTATTGAGTATACCAGAATAAGCCCCCCAGTCGAGGACAAGTGGAGTTGTCAGTCCCCATAGACAGTGCCAATGTTCCAACCCAACCAAAGTTTGTCCGACAACATTGTTAGGAACAATCACTGCGTTCCGTCACAATTTTGTCCTTAAAAGATACCTCAGATGGTGACTATACCAGAATATTATTGATATAAAAAATATATATATATATATATATATATATATTAATATAAATAAAATTAAAAGGAAATCACATTTATCTAATATATTATTTTATGTTTTTTCAAATTATCGAATCCATTCATAATTAAATCAAAACTAAATTTTCATCTATCTCTTTTTTAATGTAAATAATCATATTATATTGTATTGTATGCATGAAATTTATCTCCATTTCATTTTGAAATCTTGTTTTTGTAATACATTACAAAATGGATATTTTAGTTAAAGTAAAATATATTTCTTATTAAGTTTGAAATTTTAAACTAACTTTTTCTATATAATATTGGTAAATTAGTAACAAAATTGTTAAATAATAACAAGTGACTAAGTAAGTAAATAATTCATGATAAATATTATAATCTATCTTTATGTTTTCAAATTTAATAATGGTTTGACTTGTATCTATAAGAAAGTAATTTCTTGAATATTCATATTTTAAAACAATAAAAATATATTATTATATATTAATTAACAATGTGTGAAACTTTTTTGGGCCTAAGTGTTGTATTTATATAATTTTACTATATAAAATTATTATTCTCTATTTTATTATTATTATTATTGTGGATTAATATTAATCAATAAATTATATTATTTGTTAGTATCAATTATATTACAAATTGTTATTAATTTATGAATAATACGTAATTATTGGGTTTCTGATGAATGATCCATGATGGATTGGATAACGGTCTATGATGAACTTGTTCAATAACCTGTTGATAGGTCTATGGTTTATGCTCATAAAAATATAAAACTGATATCCTATTAATAATTTTTTTAAGACAATGAAATAAGACGCTAGATACGTGCGTTTGGACATTCAGTCTTTTCCGCATACCCTACTAAGAAGAGAGCAATATTCTCACTCTCTCACACGAAATGATATTATTCTTTCATCTACATTATTCTTAAAGTCTAATCATGCACGTTTTCACATCATGCTCTTTGAGTATTGAAAACTGTTAAATTAATTTAGGATTTATTACTCTTTTATGATTGATCTTTACTTCATGATCTAACACTAAGACCTTTTACACACAAACTAAGATCTAAGTTCATAAATTACATATCATATATAAAAGTATTTCTAAGCAAATGTATAAGTTTTTATATAAGTTAACATGTTTATCTATAAACTTAGAGGCTAAAATTGTTTAACATGTAACCTGAACATGTTAACAAAGTTAAATTTAAAATGAACTATATTAGATTTCAAAGCTACAAATCAAACAAGTTAACATAGTAATTATAAGTTAGATGTGATGAAAGGAAAGAGAAAGTTAAAACATGGATAAAGAAAACAATTTATGTCAAAAAAAAATTTTATAGTCGAAATTTTAAATTAATCGTAAGCCCAATTAGTTTAATAAATTATAATTCAACTTTTTCATAGAACCTAAGAGTGATACTTAAATTGATTGTTCAAACGATAAAAAAAAATTAGTATAGAGATATTAAGGGTTTAGGTTATGTTAAGATATGTCAAATATTCTATTAGCAAATATTATTTAATCAAATATTGCATTAACTATAATTTAGGCATTATTATCAGAGTCAAACACTGACATCCTCTACATTATAGGAAACGGTGCTTCTTTATTTGAATATTTCTGATGGCTCCTTTCGATCAAAATCAATAGGAGAAACTTGATTTTGGGACTTCCGCTGCTATCCAAATGCAAGAAGCTATTCCCAAGAGTCATAGTTTTATTGTTGCCGGATTTGTGACCAAGTCAGGTATATCTAACTTTGCTCTTAATCTGTTGTTACTAGGGGTGCTGATTGGATAATTGATTCAGGTGCTACTGATCATATGACTTGTGATCCACATAAATTTATTAATTTTTCTACTAATTGTTCTAAAACTGCTATTATTAATCTCAATGGGATCTCATCTCCTATTGAAGGTGTATGTACTATATTCCCCTTTCCCTCCTTATCAATCTCTGATATTTTATTTGTTCCTACATTGAATTGTAATCTTCTCTTTGTCAACAAGTTAACCAAATCACATTCTTGTGTTGCCTTATTTTATCCAACCCATTGTTTGTTTTTTCTAGAACATCCATTCCAAGGAGAAGATTGACAGTGGTAGAGAGAGAGAAAGACTGTATTATCTTGAAAATGTCTCACAACAAATCCATAAAGGAAGGTTGACTTGTCTTGCGAATGAACACATACACGATAAAAACAAAAAGGAAATTTGGTTATGGCATAGAAGAATGGGACATCCCTTTTTTGGTTATCTAAAAAAATTATTTCCATCACTATTTCATAAATGCAATATTTCTGATTTTATTTGTGTGAAACTTGTGTAATGGTAAGAAGTCATCGTGTTGTGTTTCCTTTAAGCAATCAAAAAAACAGATTTTCCTTTTTCATTGATCCACACAGATGTTTGGGGCCCTGCTCCACAATCTACACATAATGGGAAAAAATGGTTTATCAGTTTTGTTGATGATTGTACTCGGGTAACTTGGGTGTATTTGCTTAAACATAAAAGTGATGTGTGTAATGTGTTTCGTTCCTTTCATTATATGATAATTACTCAATTTAATACACACATTAAGGTTATTCGATCAGACAATGGAGGGTAATATTTTAAGACTGAATTAATCGAGTTCATGAACTCCAAAGGCATCTTACATCAAACTACATGTCCTTATTCACCACAACAAAATGGGGTGGTTGAGAGAAAAAATAGACATATGTTAGAGGTGACAAGATCACTTTTGGTAGATGGTAATGTCCCATCTTATTTATGGGGTGAGGCTGTGAGATCTACAATTTATTTGATTATTCAAACACCTTCTAGTGTGCTTAACTTTCGAAGGCCTTTAAATGTGTTGTTTGATCATTGTATCCTTCCTTCCATAGTCTCTTTACCGCCTCATATTTTTGGATGTGTTATATATGTTTACTTACACCCACATCAACCTACAAACGTACAAAACTTGAAGAACGAGTTTTAAAATGTGTTTTTGTTGGGTATGGATCAACTAAAAAAGGCTATTGTGCTTACCATCCACCATCAAAGAAATTTTATATCTTTATGAATGTGACATTTAATGAGCATAATTTTTCTTATGTTGATTCTACAACATAATTCCCAGATATAAAATTATATGTAAAGATAAATTATTGTGTGAGGATCATTCTGCAGGAAGTGAGCCAATCCTAAATATGAAAACTTCTCCTTTAGATAATATAGTGTCTTCTGATCCTAACCAATTGGTTCAATCTTCTCCACAGGTTTGACTTGACTCTTAAGAGGTACCTTCTGATCCTATCTCTGATAATACTAATGTAGTTGAAACTAATCATGAAATTGTTTCTCTTGATCCTACCCTTGATAATACTAATTTAGATGAAACCGATCATGAAATTGATTGTCTGCATGAGACCACCAACACACCAAACATTGAGTCGTCTACTACTGTCCAGTATAATCTTCCACCCCCCGTTCTAACCGTGGTCAACCTCCAGCTAAATATGAACCAGACCTCCAAGCCAAAGTTAAATATCCCATTAGTAAATATGCATAATTTGTATCTCAATTATCTTCAATTTCTATTCCTATTAATATACAGGAAGCTTTGGCAGATCCTAGATAGACCAAAGCCATGGTTGATGAGATGGCAACTTTAGAAAAAAATGACACTTGGGATCTTGTGTCCTTACCAAGAGGAAAGAAGACTGTGGGCTGCAAATGGGTATTTACAATTAAGCATAGAGCTGATGGAACTATTGAGAGGTACAAAGCACAAATTGTGGCTAAAGGTTACACTCAATCTTATGGTGTAAATTACCAAGAAACGTTCACACCAATAGCCAAACTTAATACTGTGAGAATACTTCTGTCACTAGCAGCAAACGAAGATTGACCTCTTCTAAAATTTGATGTGAAAAATGATTTCCTACATGGAGAAATTTCAGAAAAAATTTATATGGATTCTCCACCAGGTATGACAAATTCAATTGGAATGAACGTTTGCAATTTAAAGAAGACTCTATATGGATTAAAACAATCCCCAAGAACATGGTTTGGAAGGATTACAACTTTGATTATATATGTAGATGACATGATTGTTACATGAAATGACCAAGATGAGATTTCTAGTTTACAACAATACCTTGCATCTGAATTTGAGATGAAACAATTTGGAAACCTCAAATATTTTTTGGGTATTGAAGTAGCCAAATCAAAACATGGTATTTTTCTATGTCAAAGAAAATATACTATTGATTTACTATCAGAAACTAGACTGCTTGGGAGTAAACCAATTGATACACCAATTGAACAAAATCATAAACTCTTTCAATGCTTAAATTCAGCAAACATAGACAAAGGGAGATACCAAAGGCTGGTAGGAAAATTAATTTATTTGTCTCATACACGTCCAAATATTACCTATCTAGTGAATGTTGTTAGCCAATTTATGCATGACTCACGAAAGCTTCATATGGATGTTGTTGAGAGGATTTTGAGATATTTAAAGTCCATTCTTGAAAAATGAATTTTGTTCTCAAATCATGGAAACTTAAAAGTAGAAGGGTACACTGATGCAGATTGGGAAGGTTCAAAAGATGATAGAATATCTACCTCTCGATATACTTTACTTTAGTAGGAGGAAATCTTGTAACTTGGAGGAGTAAAAAGCAGCCCGTAGTAGCAAGATCTAGTGCTAAAGCAGAAGTTAGAAGCATGACACTAGGTGTATGTAAACTTTTGTGGATTAAAAATGTGCTATCAGATTTGGTATGAGTTTGTATTGTGATAATATGTCGGCTATAGCAATTGCTCACAATCCGGTGCAACATGATAAAACAAAGCATGTGGAGATTGATAGACATTTCATCAAAGAGAAACTTGAAGCTGGAATAATTTTCTTTCCTTTTGTAAGATCAGAATTGCAGTTGGCTGATGTTCTCACTAAAGGAGTGTCAAGCAAGAGTGTTTAATGAGTCTCTATTCAAGTTGGGGGAATGTGTGATATCCATGCACCAACTTGAGTAGGGGTATTAAGATATGTCAAATATTCTATTAGTAAATATTATGTAATCAAATATTGTATTAGCTATAATTTAGACATTATTATCTTATCTCTGTGAGCAAACCTATGCACTCATTCTTTGAATAGATGAAGAATTATAGTATTCTTATTTATATATATATATATATATATATATATAATATATATATATATATATATATATATATATATATATAACCCTATTATTTAAAATAATACATTAAAATTATTTTTTAAATCTTTTCTATAGATTAGACTAAGTTGACTTTCATCTCTACACTTTATACTTTTTTTTATGTAGTAATATTTAACGAACATGTATTCTAGATTAAGATAAAGTCCTATAATTTTCTTTCCTTGTTCACAATAATTTGAAGCATAACACCAGCACTGATACCGGTTCAAAATATGAGAAAGTTATATTAAATACTTTGTGTTTCATCCATAATCAAATGTTAAGTTGTGTTATAAATTTTTTTATTGTACATCTACTTTTCCTTCCCTGAAAATTATCCTGTTTCTATGGTTCCAAATAGCCAAATTTTTTTGGAAAGTATATTCGGAAACATATATTTGGAAATTCACTTTTTTAGAGAGTAAAAGGGTCATCATGAAAGTTTGTGGGGTTGCGTAAATAAATTGTCGGGGTGCAGGAAGTAAAAGACAATAAGTAATGATGGGTGATTTGAGTTGGCTTTGGTTTAGTTCTTGACTTATTGTATCTTGCACTCGTTCTTGGACGAACTCAGACAGACACCTTAAGAAATCTGTTTTATTTTATCAATTTGGGACGAGGACATGGTTAAGCCGAAGCAACAGAAGAAGCTATCCCAGAAGAAGCAACAACAACCGCAAGTAGGTTTCAAATTCCGTTATCTCTTCTTTGTTACTTACTTTATGTTTTCTCTAAACAATCAATCTCTTGTAGTTCTACAATTCATGGATATTAGAGTTGCATTTGTGATCCCAATTTGATATTTCCTAACGTATCTCTCTATCGTGCTTTAATTGTTTTACTGTAGGCAATGATCAATAGAAACCCTATATTCATTTACCAATTTCATTATTTTATTTATTTATGCATTTTAGTGATATTAGTGTGGATTGCATTGCATCTTTCAGAGGGGGCCTCTGTGATGTGCTACTGGAATATGCACTGTGGCTAGTGGCTATATTTTAAAATTACGTGTAAGGAACATTTTAGAGATTAGATTGCTAGACTGGAATCATCCATTTCAATTTTCAGCATAACTAATTTATGAGGTTGCTGTGGCACTAAATTACAGTTTACATTAGAGGGTAGAGACAAAGGTGGTGACATCTATATTATGGCTGTTGATGTGGCCAGTGATGTACTGTCAAGGATGTCTTTGTCTAAGTTTGTGAAATCTGCAGTTTAAGACTCATTTGAGGTTAAGCCTAGGGTTTTTTGTGATGATTTTTTTCTTATCCTTTTTTTTCTTTCAGATCGAAGGAGCCTTTTTTTTCCTGTATGCCAACTTGGTTTTCCAGATGTTAGAAAAGTTATTTTATGTATTTGCTGTCTAGATTCTTGAAAGCCAACTTTGGTGTTTTTACCTTTTCCTTGTAGAGGCAGTAGTAGCTGTTCTGATTGTACCCTGATTTATTTATCTCTATAATCATCCGTTATATGTATATTTAAAAGTCTGTTGAGTGAACAGACTACTTAAACTTTAGTGGATCGAAAGGGAGAACATGGAAAAGGAAGATAAATAACGAGGAAAATAAGGTTGTTTGGATTTAGTGAAAAAGGTGGAAATAGGTGGCAAATGAGTAGTAAGTTGATATAACTGATGTGATAATGTATAAATTAGTTTAAAGCTACTTTTTCAATTACAAATAAAATATGCCGTTGTATTATGTATTAGAACAAAAAATAAAAATTGTGGTTTCCTCACTCAAATGAGTGGTTGGCTAAATTTTGTCCATGGTGGGTGCATAATCTTTAATGCCTCACACAATTGGTTTTTCTCCACGTAATTTAACAAAACATGGCAAAAAATGTCACCACAATAGATTATGTGACCAATGTACATGGAAATATAGGTCTTTGATACCAACATAATCAATCATGGGCTATACGTAATCGATTATGTTGGCTCCTGGTGCACTGTGACAGGTAATTTCATGTGAGCGGCATTTGGGGAAATCATTCATTGCAACACGGACTTTGTCCTTGTATCAGCCCATTTCGCATTTCATCTCCTATTTGATGGATAGATTCAAGTGTGGAACCCAAACTAACTTCCTTGCAAATCAGCGTGAATCAGTGGAAATAAACACATGTGATCCTCTTCAAATCCGTCTCCTTCCTTCTGCATTTACAATACACACGTAGAAGAGTGTTAAGCATTTTGCATTCAATCCCAATGTTTTAACTCCTTTATTTTGATCTTGTCTTTGTGAAGGTCCTTCACAAGGTGCTATAAAGACTTTTAAAGGAAACAACAGACAATGCAATAACTCTCTTGCTGTATTTACTATTAATTTAACTGTTTTGAATGTATACCCTTATCTATTACTTAGTGGGATAAGGCTATCGAAAAAAGCTCGAAAAAAGCTCTTATATATTAATCTAGTGGAAATCCAATTGTGAGTTTGTACTTTGTAGTGTTTCTAGGAATATATGTTATTTGGATACTTTAGCCATTGGTGACCAGCCATGTATTGGAAACAGGTTAAGAAGCTGGGAAAACAGGCTGACACTTCTCAATTTCGTACTCAGTTGGATGCTCTGGGATTACGCATTGTTGAAGTGACTGCAGATGGTAATTGTTTCTTCAGGTCAGTTTGAATGCTCAGCATCCATTCTACTGACTACATTAGCATCCATGTTACATAGTACATACTACTATACTAGGTACTTTCAGTTGCACACAAAGTACCAATCTTTTTATTCTTATTCTGAAACTGACAGTAAGTTATAGATCCTATAATTTTGGCATTATCACTTATTAAATTAGATCTCTATCTCCATCCCCCTCCCGTTTTTGCATTTTTGGCTAGGTAAATTTCACTGGCGTTTGGTGTTTTCAGTATGATGAGTCAATCCTGCGAAAAACATTTTATATTAATTTAACATCTTCTATTCTTATGCAGAGCCCTCGCTGATCAGTTGGAAGGCAATGAGGAAGAACATAAAAAGTACCGCAGCATGGTGGTGAAACACATATTGGTACAATGTTCTGGAAACAATTTTGTTCTTTTCTTCCTCTTCTTTTTTGAAATTTTCAACTACTCCCCATGTTTAAAGCTTATGTATTGTTTATGTAATAATTTTGATTCATGTGGTTTTTGAAATTCATTGAAAAAAATGATATCTATGTCATTAATATGTTATACCCCTGTGCTCCCTTTACCCCTTAATTAGACAAATAGAGAAAAAAAGGTATTGCTTGAAATACTTGGTTAATCTATGTGTTGTTGATGTAAGATGTGGCAAGAAGAAAATTGTTTGGGTTGGAACCTTTATCTGGTTAATCACGTAAGTATTCACAGTTAACCTAATAGACTAAAGGAAAGTTGGAAAAACATAATTTCCATAATCAATCATAAGGATCATTGATTGCCTATGATTTGTCTATTCTTTTCTCAGTGATATTTTATGTTTGTGAACTTTCCTATGTTAGTTTCCCTCTTTAATATTTAGGAAAACTCTTTCACATAGCCTGGTCTTGAAGCTGTGATTAACAGGATAATCGGGAGATGTTTGAGCCCTTTATTGAAGATGAAGTACCATTTGATGAGTATTGCCTGTCCATGGAAAATGATGGTACATGGGCTGGACATATGGAATTGCAGGCAGCTTCTCTTGTAACACGTAGTAATATATGCATTCACAGGGTGAGCAGCATCCTTGAAGATAATCTACGTCTTCACACCTTATATTCTATTGTCGCATCATTTTGTATGGAATATTGTTGATTAGTTAGATTATTCATTATGTGAACTTTATACAAATGAAGATCGTGGTATTTTCACATTCTATCATCTTTGTCTCATGCAATTTTATTTTGTTTCTGAATGTGCGTAAGCTTTGTTCATTAATGTGAAGACTGAAAATAGTAAATGCATATTTTTCCCAGATATATTTAATTGCTTTTATAATGTCTTTGATACACTTTGAATTTTGTTACATGCTAAAGTTAATTGAAATTTCCATTCATACTGGTGTGATTTTGCAGCACATGTCTCCTCGGTGGTACATTAGAAATTTTGATGATCATGGAGTTCGCATGGTCCATTTGTAAGTACTATGGAGTCTATGGTTATATTGTACTGCTTTGTCTCTTTTGTCTGAAAATTATAATGATGATATCGATATGCTAAATCTATGAATAAACTAGCAAAATATTGTTTATATATTTAACTTGCTGATAGACTCTAGGTCTTCAATTTTGTAATTAGGAGACATTTGCTTTCAAATCAGGCATTCAATTAGTAACACCATCACTTAGAATCACATACACGTGTACATGAATAGAATATTAGAGTTCTAGTGTAGGCTGACTTCATTATTTAGACATGAGGTATGGAAAATGATAATTGAACGTGATTGATGAAGCTGGTTGTTGTAACCGATGTGATTCTGTTAGATTGTTTTGAAGGAAACTTGATAAAATTATGGAGTAAAAATCCAACCGTTGTCTGTGAATGAAAAATCCTTTCAATGATTTTGACTAGGATTTTGATCCTATTATTTATTAGATTTTGCAGATCTTATCAGTACGTAGTTGGAATATTTAGTAATTAATAGTTTCTAACCTTAATCACATCATTCTATCAATTTAGAAATGAGATTTTCTTGTAATATCGTCTTGTGTGCTGTAATCTATTTATGCATAATGCTTATAATTAAAATTTAAGGAATATATATGCATACGGAAACAATGAAAACATAATTTTCCTCGACCTTGTATTTGAATTTGGATGGTTTTTTAGTGTACTGTGTTTTTTCCAGGTCTTATCATGACGGGGAGCATTATAACAGTGTGCGGTTGAAGGATGATCCTTGTGATGGGCCGGCAAGGCCAATTGTAATCAAGGTTGTTATTATTTCTTCTTCTTGATTCTTGGACTAGTATCAAGTATCGTAGCATATGCCTGATTAATTTTAGTTTGTGAAAGGTTGATGCTGATCTTTCAGCACCTTCACATGAAATGAAAGTTATGAACAACAAAACCCGTGGGCGAGCTGGTAAGGAAACTTTTCAACCGGGGTCCATAAAGTTGGTTATGGCTGGAACTGGATGTGAAAATGCGGAAAAAGTGGAACAGGTGAAATGAGTGCATACCTTTTTGCTGTTTGCTTGTGCTGCATTACTAATATTTCAGTTCGGCAAGGTCTCTTGTAAATTGCTGTCTTTTCTACAAAATTTTAATTACTCTACATGTATTTAAAGTCTGTCTTCCTTGTCCTAGATTCTAGGGCAGGTAAATGGAGATGTTGATGCTGCAATAGAATTTCTAATAGCAGAGCAAGGAACAGAAGAGTGCTCTGCGAACTCAGATTCCCTACCTAGTGGGGCTAATACTTATGGTAATGTTGTTCTTGTATAATTAATGCATTTTGCACTTTCCATACTGTTAGATGACAAACTAACATTTTCATGCTTTATTGGTATTTTTTTTTCTTGCATAGAGGTTTAATTTATTCACTAGCTTTTAGTATAAACCATTATGATTAGTAGAGAAAAATGAAACTTTGGTTCTATCGTAACCGACCTAGTCTCAAATTCCAAGCATGTATAGGTCTTGATGAAAATGAGAACCATAAGCAACACGAAGAAGACAAGGTAGAGGACAGCACTAATGATGAATCAAACAATAGTTCCAAGAAGACCAATATCAAATTGCAACCAAATGATAAGGTTCTCTATTTTCTGCTAATTTTAGTTTATATACAGGTTTTGCTTAATCCCCTGGAGGGGTTGATCCAAAATAAATTAGCTGTTGAAATATTATGATCTCCTTTGACACGCTTTTGTTATTCTGACTTCCTCTTCTTTGTGGTGTTAACCACCAGATTCCTAGAAACAAGGTCTGCCCGTGTGGTTCCAAAAAGAAATATAAAGCTTGTTGTGGATCTGCCTTGGGAAAACAATCTGCTAAGTTTCTAGTGTACGTGTCTTATACTTTCCTATAGTACTTTCTGCACTTTCAATTACTCGGTTAGTGTTTGCAGTGCTTGGAAATTTTCTCTGGGAGCTCACTTGATGTTCCTTGGATTTAAGTTAGTTGACTTGATTTAGTTTGCTACAAGAATGTAATCAAATGGAAAAAAATTAATGCGTGTGACCAATATCTCTGTTGTGTCAGTAACCAAGCAGCTGACGCACGAAGGGGCAAAAATGAAAGGAAGCGAGGAGAAAAGGGGATTTCTGCAAAAGTAGAAGTACCTAGTGAATACGACTTGGTAACACCTGACGTGGGCGCCCTTTGTATTTGAATTGATAATAGATGTAAGACATGCCTTGTACTATGGTCTACAGAACCTTTTTCTTGCTTTGCAAAATTGATTAAAAGTTATTGTGTCTTCCGACAGAAGTTGATTGTGCTGCACCAGAGGAGATGAGCTACTGAAGGTGATCAAGTTATGTCTTTACATTCCTATTGATTTACAAGTTTGCCGAACGTTATATACAGAGAACCCTACCATTTTTTATATCGTCAGTGCTCATGTTACGTCAACTGGTTGATATGCTCATGACAACTTATTGGCTACCAAGATGATAGCTTTTAGTAGTAATCTACCATGTTGTTATCGCCCCTTCAATATATACTAACCGGTCTGTGAATTAAGACTTGGTTTTGGTAAGGCGGAAAGAGGGAGGGAGGAAGGAAGGAAGAGGGTAAAAAGTTATTTTTCACTATTTTCCTCTTAATCAAATAGTCTTTCTTGTACTGATTCTTTATATCTATTTCGCTTTTTTTTTTTTCCTTCCGCTTCCTTTATTTATTTATTTTTCTCTTCACAATACCAACTTCACATCTAGGCTTTATTCAAAAGTGCATCCTGTGTACTTGTGAGTTGTATTATCAAGATATCACCACCTAGGACATCGTTTACTGATAGGCTTGCCTTTTTTTCTAAACAGGTTTGCTTTTGGCAGAAGCCACATCAGGGACAGGAAAAGGAATGTACAGAAGAAGAAATAGAGTTACAGAAATTATTTATAATTTTTGTTCTTCCGGCAAGATGCTTTTGGGAAGAATGTGGAAGTCTTGATCATTCTTTTCATGAGAAGTCTCGTGTGAGAATCAGTTTTGCCTAAAATATAGGGTAGAAATTTTATCATTATGATTTAGTCAAAAAGTTCAGCTGAACAAGGGTCCTTTTTCCTTTTAACATTTTCGGCTAGAGTCAATGGACCTAATCAACCAGAGAAAAGTTTCTTACATTATCTCAGTAATACAAGACTAGAGTGGTTCAAAAGAGGAAGAATTAACCCACCTAGTGATTGTCATTTACTAGTTCTTAATCTGATGGACTTGGCTTCATTATCGAGGAATTCCACCTATAAGTTACATTCTGGTAAAATTGCTGAAGTATTTTAAAATTTTAAACTAATGAGATGTAGTAATTATGGTAGTTTACTGATAATTCTTACACAGTTGCATGCGTATTCTGACATTTTGCTCTCTTTAAGTCGACAAAAGTATATACGAGGTGCATGAGTTCTTCATTTAATTTATTTATTTATTCATGGTCTCTATCTGGAATGGTCTTAGAAGCAAAAATGATCTTTGCATTGCAACGTGACACGATCTGGATCTCCTATTACCAATTACTAAACGAGATGGGCGAATCTAATTAAGGAGACAAAACTCTTATCATTTACAACACTTCAACTTAAGGTCCAAGGGGTATCAAATTCCTCGTTACTTAAACCCAAGAAACAAATGTTTTTCTTTGCAAGTTTAGTATACATTCTTAAAAGTTGCATGCATGTAATGCAGCATAATGGATATGATTCTTAACATACTTGAGGCAAGTGTTAACATTCACATTCTTTTTATCGACTTTTTTCCTTTCTGTTATCTATCTGTTTAAATACGTTTTAGTATTCATGAAGTAAGCCGATTTAATTTACTTTTACTATAAAAAGATATTTTTTATTTTTAATATAAATAAAATTTTGAATTATTAATTTTTTTCTATAAAACCTCATTATTTTAAAAAAGTATTCATTTATACCCATAACTATTTATATACGTATTCGTGTAGATACAAGAGATTTTTTCATACAACGGAACTGGTTACACGAATCCAGTACGCGTGGCCGTGAATATTAAAATCAAAAAGTTTATTTGAATGATTGAAGTTTGAAATGCAATAATATGAAATTAAGTTGGAATATTTTGCTAAAAAAAAGCTGCGAATGAGGTAAAGGTTTGGGCCTAGAATTGGATTTAGTAATAGCCTAAATGTGCATCGTTGGTAACTTAATTGGGCTGTTTTGGTAGGCAGCAGTTAAAAGCATAGGCTATAATGGAAGGGCAATTGTGAGGCATGAAGAGAGTGGCATACAAAAGGAGTCTTAGTTGGTGAGCCCTAGCAATCATGATGGTAAGAGCATAGAAAGAAGAAAATGGCAGACATGGAAGGTTGGTGAAGATGAAGTTTGCGTTGAACACTAAACTTGCTCCAATAACTTAAAAAGAGTGCCCCCCAAAGTCCATCACATGACCCAAATAAGAAAGAACCTTGTTCAACACATTCAATCACTCCAACACATTACTAGGTTTGGAAAAGTAGGTTCTAGTTTCCCACTACCTTTTTATGTGTTCACCACTTGTGCAAGACAAGACACCAAACAAATCACCACTCACCAACTCCCAATTGTTTGTTTTTTGTTGAGAACATTCGGTTAGAAAACTGAACAAAAGTGGTGCAGTCCCCATAGTAGAAACTCGTAAACCTCTTTGATTGGCATTGGCCCAAATAGAAACATGTCTGTTTCCTATTGAAATTAAGCAACTTGGACAAGCAAACCCATAAACTGTGCTGTCCCTGTTTTGGGGTCTCTGTTACATTGCCCTTTTCCTCATATTTTTGTAGCTAGATTCATGGTTCGGTTTCACAAGTGTCAACCATCAACAATTTAATGCGAAACTCCATTCACATTCGCAGACACTTTCGTTTTCCATTATTCGTATAGACACTGAATTTTCCTTTTTCCATTCAAGGGAAAGAACTTGCGTAGCCACTCCTCAAAGCTCAAACCGATTGCGATGTGAAATCATAATAATAGTAACGTAATCATTTGACCAATCCAGCCTTAACGGTCGTAAAATGGAAAACCTAAAATCGATTGAACCAACCGAATTGACTTTTGACGAAGAAATCACATGTAAACCTTTCGATCTTACCCAAATCTCACTGTGATCCACAATTTCCTCTTGCCTTGGGTTTTATAGGAATATTAGTATGTAACATAAAACTATACGATTTTTCAATGCTTTTCTCTTTCTGAATACTCATCAATGGGTAACTTCTAACACCACTCATTCCTTTTTCGACTGCTTACTTGTTAATCTTCAAAGTTTTGCATCAAAGAAACAAATATTCAATCTTGGAAACTCTGGCTAAAGCTTTTACACTTCCTTATCAATCGTATCTCGTCCAATTCAACCAACTTTCTACTTTGCATTTCTTATACAAAAATCCTTTCATTCAAATAAATTCACCAATTCTTCTTCTTTTATGTACGATATGCCTAAACTCCACGTTTTTAAATAATGATGATAAAAATGCCATGGTTACAAATTTGGACTCATTACGTAAAATCCCTTCTTCAGCATTGTACAAAACCCCTTCTATTTTATACTCACTACGATGAAATACGTTTCAAATCAAGCAGATTTCAATTTATTAGGATCTAAATTATTCAAATTTTAAGATAACATTAAAATGATAGAAGAATTCAAAATGTGTTAATAGCAAAACAATCAATTGTAAGTTATATATATATATATATATATATATATATATAATATAATATTGTAACAAAAAAATTTACAGTCGCGTGAATTAGTACTAACTAAATCAATAAGTTTTCAATTTATAATTCTTAAAACTTAGTTTTTGTTACCAAAATTCAAATATTTTTATTTTGAATATAAAATTATATTTTATTTGTTATCTATACTTTTATGTTGAATTATATAAGATTATATTTTTAATATTCATGTAGAGAGATGAATAGTCACGTTTTATGCATTCAAAGTCTTCGACTTTTAATCAATGTTTTCAAGAACCTTTTTCCAATTTTATACAACAATATTTAGATATAAATATGGCGTATTTACAAAATAGAAGGAGGCTTATGTTTGTTTCTTTCTTTTTTGATAGTACATAATGTACTATTTTTTTTTTCATTTACATAAGAGGTTTATCTACGTTTCAAAAATAAAGGGGGAATTATATTTTAATGATGACATATACAAATATAAATTGCATTTTAATAACAATATTCAATAAAAATAATTGTATTTAGTATTTTTTTTTTAAAAATGGTTATTTAGATTTGTGACAAATAAAGAACTAGATCAAGTTTTTTCTTAAAGACTTAGTTCTTGATTTAATTAGTAGTCAACTTTTGTTATGGATTGCAATGTGAGACGAGTTATGCAAGGTTAACTCCTTAAAAAAGGTGCAAGACAAATTGAGTATTTTAGCACATTCTCTAGTCTTGCATAGTCTCAAATCTTAGGGCAAGCTGACTCGCATAACCTTCAACAAAAACTTTACTACATTTTAATCTCCAAGACAAGCCAAACTTTTTTTTTATTCTTTCACTTCATCCTTAAATACCTAAACAAACTCTCTTGTCTATATTTAGTATTGGTTACTTGCTATAGTTTTTTGATAGCGTAGACAATAATTTATTTTTATGTTTCCTAGCTCATTAAATGTTTAACTTTGATATATTTATTTGATGTAGATGTTAATATTATGTTTTCTTAGCTTATTTCAATTGTATTGTTAATTGTAAACTCATGGGATACAACAAAGATGTTAAACATTAAAATCATTATTGTTGCAACATTTATATTGAGTCTTGTTTAATATTTTTGCTTATGTGGGCTAACTCACAAGTTTACATGCCAATCATTATGTATGGCGAATCAACAAAACCAACTCACAATTCTTATGTGGGACGGGCCATCCTAACTCACTTTTTGTAGGCCGAATGCAGGGCGAACTAGTCCATATTGACATCCTAACTTTTAGTGGCGGATCTTGACTAAGAGTTTAAATGGGATCAAAGTAATATAATTCTTTGATCATTTGATTAGATCATTAGTATAATGTTTCAAAAAATAACTTCTCTATAAAATAATTCGATCGTTAGATTGGATCATTAGTATAATGCTTTAAAATATGTGAAGAAGTAGAATCTATCTTGTTTTCATCTTCATAAATAACTTTCCTATTATCACTTCTAAAAAATGAATATATTATTTTATTCTTCATCGATATACTTTTTTTAAATAAAATAAAAAATAATTTATCATAATTTAATAAAAATTGAGAGATGTAATTATTAGAAGAAAAATATATTAAAGTCAAATCACAATTAAAAATCGGTTATGAAAAAAACACATAATACATTTTTTTCTTTTATAATAAAAAAATAAATATACAAAAGGTCCATGAGATAAAAAATAATCTTAATAACTATTGCACTAATATTTTATTATCCAGCGATATAAGAGGGAGTTACACTTTTTTTTCTTCGAGAAAGGAAGGAAACAAATGAGAAATGAGAGCAAAAATAACATGTGTCTAACTTCATCAAAAACAAAAAGAAAACATATGAGAGTGAGAGATGAGTACAATTTTGTGAAAAACTAAAAAGGCAATGAAAAAGAAAATAAAAAATATCTTAATAAATATTTGGTTTAGTTACTCTTTTGGTTACTGTTTTCAAAAATGCCAAATTGATCCATCAGTTTTTTTAGTCTCAATTTAGTTCCAATCTCTTAGTCGCAAATTGATGTTTTTAGACGAAAAAAGAGATTAAAAGTGTAATTAAACCTAAATATTTTTATTCTTTATTATATTTGATTTTATGTTTTATTATTTAATAACATTAAATGTTGTATTTTATAAAAGAAATAAAAAGACAAACAATTTAATCTTCATCGATTTCTAAAATATACTACCTATAATTTTAAAATTTTAAAAAATTTCAAATATATATATATATATATATATATATATTTAAAAAATCAAAAATATTTGGGGGCTATGCCCCTCCGTACTTCTTAGATGCTCTGCCACTGCTAACTTTTGACATGTCACTATTTAGCTATAGTCTTTTAGGTCATTATTCTTAACTTATCTATCATTAAAATATTGATTCAGGATTAAGTGTCACTATTATTTGTAATTGAAAATGTGGGATTGCAATTTTTTATGAGATCCACCACACATTATTATAGGACTTAAATCCTTTATATATTGTCATCACGCCATTCTTACGAGACTTTCATCTTTTCTATATGGACATTATGTAATTTTTATATAACCTTCACCTCATTCATATATGGATACTACTCTGTTTTTATTTGACCCTTACATTATTTATTGCTTGACACTTTGTGAAAATATATAGTGAGGTTTTTCAAAGAGCAATTATAAATCCTTTCCGATTTGCATTGAGGAATTGGAGACAATCTTCTTCTTTATGTTATGTTTGTTCATATTTATGGTTAGAGATACATTAATTTTTTTTGTCCATTCATAGTGTATCTCTTTTTCAAGCAATATTTTTATACAAACGTCGATGATTTATCGACATTCAATCTTTTTAGTTTTTTTTAGAACGATTATTGACATAAAGCAACATAAACATGTTTTTCGAGAGATATTTGATATAAATAATTCTTCTTGATTTTTTTTGTAAGACTAATTAGAACGAACATTATCAAGAATAAAGAGTGAAAATTTATAGAATTTGAATTTTACTATGAGATGTTTAAAAATACGTAACTTTATCATCTAAGCATAAGTCTATCAGACAAAATAAAAAAAATTGGCGTCCATCGTGGGATCGGTAACGAAGTTCTACAACGAACCATCGATCCCCTTAAGCCTTCCATTGTGATGATTTGTCATTCCCCTTAGATCCCAACTGAATGGCTTATGTTCTTATCACACCTAATAGTTTTACATTGCTGAAGAGTTGAGGCCTAAGACAGTTTAAATACATCTTCTTTCTTCCATATTTTGAAACATCTCTTAAGAATAAAATCGTGATAGAACATACATTCCAAAATTGACAATACTTTGGACGCATGGTAATTGATTGACAACAATTGAAATTAGAACATTTTGTTACGAAGACACTTAATTAAAATAAATAAATTTTGCTCTTATAAAACCATACCATGAACATTCTTTAATCTAATTTAATATATAATTTTAATAGTCACTTTTTATACTTCTATATTACTTTTAAAAGTCTAATGTAAGCGCAACTTAAAAGTGAACTGATCATTATAGCTCGATTAAAATAATAAATTTTAGTTTGAATATATTTTTAGTCTCAATAAAATAAAAATATTTTAATTTTGGTTTCCAAAAAAAGATATTCACTTTTTGTTTTTGAAAAATTTAAAACTAATTATTTTGGTCCACATAAAAATAAATAACTTTTTTGTTAGTCTCTCTAAAACATTTTCCATTAGTTTTAATTGTTAGGAATACAAGTGTGAGTCTAAGTCCCACATTGACCAGAAATGAGAAAGTAGAGCACTATATAAGAATAAAGACCCATAAACCCATTGCCTTAAGGTTTTGGGTTGAGAGTGGTGTCA
>Ga0214545_1006060_pt1 | contig 21338 bp, 24 predicted proteins | sample CNSS4metaG_FD_160064 | JGI IMG/M metagenome (GOLD analysis project Ga0214545, IMG submission 160064) | Root nodule microbial communities from cowpea collected in UCLA plant growth center, Los Angeles, California, USA - CNSS4 | ecosystem: Host-associated > Plants > Roots > Nodule | place: USA...
TATATATATATATATATATATGTTCTTAGGGAACCGAGGTCTATAGTCCACAAATCGGCCAAGGGTCTTGTGCGTTTTCTCCGGGTCAGTCTTCTCTTGTCTCGAAAGGGGGGGCTTGAGGATGGCGCAGGAGACTTGCAAAAGACACTCCGATGCCTAAGTCAGCACTGGTGATGTCAGGGTTTCAGAGAATAGTTAATGCGTAATCAATGCATGGAACAATGTGCTATTTATACCTTTTTTACCCGTGGGTCCTACTTGGGATGGACTTTCTGGCCCAATATTCCCTTTCTGGTTGTTCTTGGATCCGTGTTAAGGGGGGAATTTACCAAGGGGTCCTTCGAATGTTGGCGGTGCTCGGTACTCGGCCATGAGATGCGTTGAGGGTGGCTTTCCTTTGGAAAGGTGTCTTTTGCAGGGTAGGCAGCCACGGGGTTTTGGTTGTAGGTCGCGTTGTTTAGAAGGAGCGTTTCGTGAAGGGGTGTGTGAGGCTAGGTGGGGGCCGTGTTCTTCATGCGGGGGTGTTCCCACGTGGTAGGCGGCCATCGTGCGCTTTGGGGGTCGTGTGGTTCTGTGCGAAGGCGTCTTTGCATGGTATGCGGCGGTAGGCGACCATTGTGCTTTCTAGGGGCCGTGTACTCGGGTACGGTTGGGACATCAGCCTCCAGTCTAGAGGTAAGAAGTGACGTGTAGACTATTTTACAAATTTCATTTGTGGTCTTTGGCTGTGTACAATGTGAGTATACCAGCCTCCCAGTCTAGAGGCAAGAAGTGACGTGTAGACTATTTTACAAATTTCATTTGTGGTCTTTGGCCGTGTACCATGTGAGTATACCAGCCTCCCAGTCTAGAGGCACGAAGTGGCGTATAGACTTATATGAATATGGTGGTGTGCCGTTGTCTGTAGTTGCTAGCGGCCAAGTTGTTGTGATAGCTGGGCCGATATCTTTTACGAGGCGTGAATTGAGTGGTACTGTTTGGTCTGACACTTGGTCAGGGGTTAGGTAAGGTGAAAATACGTGACTGTTGGTTAGCCTGATTGGTGTCAGAGTTGGTTTTTCAAGGTGATTTTTGGTGGCTGGGCCTTGGGCTTTGAGGGGGTTTGGCGGGAGGTGAAGAGTTTTGGCTAAGTGCTTTAAATAGGAGTGGATTCATTTGGCATTTTTCATCGCTCGTAGTTGTTGCTTTCGCTGTGCTCGCTGTGTTGCTGATTGGGCGTCTGTTGGTGTTCGTATGCCGTCTTCTATTTGACCGATTTGTGAGGTGTGTCGACTACGTCTTCTAGTGGTTCAAACTGTGGTGACTCGGGGGCAAGTTTTGGTGGACTCAGGTTAGAGTTTTTGAGTTCGTCAGAGACGTTACATATTGAGGTCGAGCAGGAGGTGCGTGAAGATCCGGCTAGTGAGCATGCGGAGTCGCTCTGGCCGAGAAGGGATGGGTACGAGTGGGTGGCTGAGGGGGTGAGGTCGTGCTCTTCGAAGTACCGTTGGTCTTGGTTGTTGAGGTCTTGGATGAATAGTATCTATTTGTTTGAAAGGGGGGCGGATCCGAGTACGGTGGCTATTGAGAGGGTGAGTGCTGTGGAGGCCGTGTGTCATGGTCGCGAGGGGTTGGAAGGTGATTTTTTCTACATGTACGCATGCATGTTTACGAAGCTCCATGTTCGGTTGTCGTTGGACGAGTTCACGATGGGGGTTCTGCGACTGTTAAATGTTGCGCCGACGCAGCTGCATCCTAACAGTTGGGGGAGTTTGCAGGCTTTCCGGATGATTTGTAAGGCACTGTATTTATCGCCGACTCCTGAGAGTTTTTTGTATTTCTACGTCACGCGTTCGAGGGATCCGTTATCATGGGTGTCGTTGGTTGGTAGGACGAGGATTAGTTTGTTAGACGGCTTCACGCAGTCTTTCAAGAAGTTTAAAGATGGCTTCTTTCGAGTGAGGGTCTTGCTTGCCGGGAGGTTGTTATACTATGATGATGAGGGGCGGCCCAAATTTCCATTTTATTGGATGAGTGCACCTGCGCGTAGGGACGCGATGGTTAAGGAGGCTTTGGATGTGGATAGCCGAAGGGTGGTGGAGGTGTTGGAGATGTTGCCGGTTAGGGTGCCGAGGAAATGGGTTGTTTGCTGTTATTTGACGGATAATCCTGGTCACGACTTATGCGGTATGTTCTGATATTGTTGTTGGTTCTGTGTTGGACTAATCTGAAAAATTTGGTTTTGTGCAGGTGTGATGGCTCACCACGCGAAAAGGGTTGGCGGTGAGGTGGACCTATTTGCCAAGATTAGAGACAAGATGGCGAATGCTGCGAAGGGGGAGGGACAGTCGCAGGCTCCAAATCTCGCGGGTCCAGTTGTGGACACTTACCGGCCTCCTATTGCTAAAAGACCGGCTCCTTCGAAGATGAAGGGTGTTGGGAAGGATCACAAGAGGTTGAAGGCCCTCGCGAAGACTGGAGGTGTTGGGTTGAGTGGGTCGAGCAATCTTGACCTTGGTGGTTTTGAGAAAGCGAAGATTCAAATGAGAAAAGGCTTGGAGCTCAAGTTGAGTGATGAGGAGGTGGCAGTTGTGGAGGCTGCTGATCCGGGGTTGACTATGCGGGCCATGAGTGAGTACCTGACTCGTGGGATGGTGTTGAGCCGGCGGGTTGCTACATTGCTGCAGGAGGAGTTGGCCGCGGGTGAGAAGAAAAAATTAGCTGAGGAGGTTGCTGCGTTGAAAGCTCAGAGGGATCGCGAACAAGTGGCTTGGGCGGACGAGAAATTGAAGTTGGAGGCTGAGGTGAAGAGATTGAAGGGAAGTGTGGTGGGTTTAGAGAAGAAATTGAAGGCCAAACAGGTGGAGCTGGATGGGGTTAATGCCGCCAAAGATGCTGCTGCTGAGGAGGCCGCTGGTGAAGTGTTTGGTCTTCAACATGCCGTATATGATGAGCATGTGAATGGATTTCAGAAGGCTTTGAGGCAAGCCGAGTTCTTGTATCGTGAAGTGTCCGTGACAGATTGTCATTTTAATGTAAATCTATATGTGTACGAGAATCGCATGCTGGACGTTGCAGAAATTAGTCGACTCAAGTCTGAAAAGGAGGCAACTATAATGGCGAACGAAGATACCGTGGTGGCGACTCCACCAGCTACGATTGATGGGGTGGCCGGGGAGGTGGAAGGTGTTGATGAGGAAGCTGACAGGGCGGAGGAGGCCGTGGCTGGTGATGAGGCTGATGTTGAAGAGTAGTTTTAGTATAGATATTGGGGGCGAGGACGCCGAAACTTGTTTTGTTTTTGTTTATGGGGATAGGATTGCGGTTTGGTTATGCCGGCTTGTTGCTGGTTTGTTTTTTAGGCGAGTGTGCCTAATGGGTTTTTTGGGACATGGATGTTTGTTATTGTAATGAACGTGTATATATGAAACTTAAAAATTTATGGAAATGGAAGTACTTTTTGGCCTGTTATTTTGATTCGTTTCAGTTGGTGTTTTCATGCTTTTGGTTCTGATTATGGGGTAATTTAATTTTAAAGTGTTGATGCATGCATTTTTGGTTTATTGGCGTTTGTTTACTTCGAGTAAGCAGCACCCGTAGTGGTGGTGTGGAGTCCGTATATTGCTCGACCAGCGGCGCTTGGGTTAGAGGCTGGGAGTGTTTACGTTGTTCGACCAACGACATTTGGGTTAGCGACTGGGAATGTTTACGTTGTTCGACCAGCGGCATTTGGGTTAGCGGTTGGGAATGTTTACTTTGTTCGACTAGCGGCACTTGGAGCAGTGGCTAGGAATGTTCATTTAGTTCGACTAGCGGCGCTTTGAGAAGTGGCTAGGAGTTAGTTCGTTCGACTAGCGGCACTTAGAGTAGTGGCTGAGAGTTAGTTCGTTCGACCAGCGACACTTAGAGTAGTGGCTGGGAGTTAGTGTAAACAAGAAATGCATAAACTTGTATATTATTGATGGGTTGATGCCTCATTAAAACCTTCCTGGCCAAAACCCTCCTTAGGGAAAAAATGTCAGGGTAGGAAAGAGTACATCCGATTACAAGTGATTCAACTGAAATAAAATTTGAGGTGGGAGACGTTCCAAGTGTTGGGGAGCGGCTCTCCGGATAGTTTTTCCAAGCGATAGGCTCCATTGCCTGCTTCTTTTAGTACTCGGAAAGGTCTTTCCCAGTTGGGTGAGAACTTGCCTTCGTGCTTGCGGGCTTTGCTAGCCATTCTCCAGACGAGGTCTTTTTTGTGGAAAGAACGCGGTTTCAGTTTAGAGTTGTATCTTCTTGCTGCTCTCAATTTGGTCGCTAAGTCCCGGATTCGTGCCCTTTCTCTTGTTTCGTAAAGAAGGTCGAGGTGTGTAACCATGCAGTCGGCGTTTAATTATGTGTCGTGGTGTTGTTGCCGCATTGAGGGTTCTCCGACTTCTACCGGGATGACGGCGTCAGTTCCATATACTAGAGTGTATGGTGCTTCATGGGTCGAAGATTGGGGGGTGCACCTATATGCCCATAGTACTTCAAGCAATTCATCTGGCCATTTGCCTTTGGCTCCATCTAACCGTTTCTTTAGTTGCCCGAGGAGGATCTTGTTGGCAGCCTCAGCTTGACCGTTGGTTTGGGGGTGTTCGACGGAGCTTGTTATGTGGGTGATCTTCAGATTGTGGTAGAAGTCGGTGAGGCCCTTGTCTATGAACTGGAGACCATTGTCGGTTATGATTGTGTGGGGGATGCCGTAGCGGCAGATGATGTTTTTTCAAATGAAGCGTTGGACTTGGTTGGCCGTGATGGTGGCTAATGGTTATGCTTCGATCCACTTGGAGAAGTAGTTGACCGCGACAAGAAGGAACTTGACCTGACCTTTCCCTGGTGCAAAGGGGCCGATTATGTCCATTCCCCATTTTGAGAACGACCATGGTGAAGAAACGTGGTGGCGTTCTTCCTGGTGCATGTGTGTTATCGGCCCGTGTTTTTGGCATTGAACGCACTTTTTGACGTATGTGGTGCAATCTTCTTCCATTGTAGGCCAGTAATAACCAGCACGTAATATCCTGGCGGCCATGGTTTTGGGTCCTGAGTGGTAGTCGCAGATGCCTTGGTGTATTTCTTATATGACATAGTCGGCTTTTTCTCGGGTTATGCATTTGAGCAAGGGTTTGCTGAAGCCTCTTCTGAATAGTTCTCCCCCAATTAGGGTGTATCGTGCCGCTTTTCGAGTCCATCCTTTTTCCTCGTTTGCTGGGGTGACTCCTTCTTCTAAGTATTTGATGAAAGGTTCCATCCAGGTGCCGATGATGGTGATGTTTAAGCATTGGTTTTGTTGCTCAATGGAGGGTGTGATTAGGGTGTGTTGGAGGAGTGACTTGTAACGACCTTTCTTTTTGGTACTAGCAAGCTTCGAGAGAATGTCTACTCGAGTATTGTCGCTTCGTGGGACGTGTTGAATCTGGGAAGTGTCAAACTGTTCGGTTAGGGACACTACCATGTGGTAGTATTGCGCGAGGGTGGGATCCTTGATCTGGTACTCACCATTGAGATGTTCTATGGTGAGCTTTGAGTCTGTCTTGCACAGGAGTTTACGCGCGCCGACGTCTCGCACTAAGTTGAGGCCGGCTATTATGGCCTCGTACTCAGCTTGATTGTTGGATGTTTTGAAGGTGAAACGCAGAGATTGTTTTATAAGGACGTTGTCGGGTCCTTCTAGTACTACTCCGGCGCCGGCACCCAGCGGGTTTGAGGAGCCGTCCACGTGCATGGTCCACCAGGTGTCATGGGGGGCTTGCTCTTGAAGGTTGTTGGCAAAGTCTGCTAGGCACTGCGCTCTTGAATAGTAAATTCTGACAATTCGATGGCCCAGGAGGATAGCCGGCCTGCTAAATCTGGCTTTTGCAGGATTTTTTTGTATTGGATGGTCCGTTCTGATGATGATCGTGTGTGACTGGAAGTATGGTCGCAGACGACGTGCTGCTGTTATGATTTGGTACCGTGTTTCTAGGTCTTGGAGGATGCGGCTTGTAAAGTATACGGGTTGTTGGGTGTTGTCTTTTTCTTGGACGAGTGCGAAGCTGACTGCGTTTGTTGATGCGACTATGTACATTATAAGGGGGAGGGAAAGGTTTGGTTTGGCTAGGACCGGGGGGGTGGTGAGAAGTTGCTTCAAGGTGTTGATGTTTTGTTCGCAAGTGTCGTCCCAGGTGAACTTGGTCGACTTTTTTAGGAGTTGGATCATTGGTTTTGTTTTGTCTGCCAATTTCGGGAGGAAGCGCGAGATGGCGGTTAGTCTGCCCACTAGTCGCTGTACCTCTTTGATGTTCGCGGAGCTTCTCATGTCGATGATGGTTGGGCATTTTTCGGGGTTGGCCTCGATCCCCCGCTGCGTGAGCATGAAACCTAGAAATTTCCCGTCGTCTACTCCAAATGTACATTTTTCAGGGTTGAGTCTGATGTTGTATGTGCGTAGGGCTTTGAAGACTTGTGTTAGGTCCGCGGAGTGCTGTTGTGCGTTGGGAGACTTGACGATGATGTCGTCGACATATACTTCTACCGACTTGCCCAAGAGTGGTTGGAAAACTCTATCCATCAAGCGTTGGTATGTAGTGCCGACGTTTTTGAGGCCAAAGGGCATGACTTTGTAGTAAAGGTTGGCCTCCTCTGTTATGAATGCGGTTTTGATTTTGTCTTCATCGGCCATGGGTATCTGGTTGTAGCCGGAGTAAGCGTCTAAAAAGCTCAGTATTGCATGTCCCGCGGCCCCATCGACGAGTCTGTCTATGCTGGGTAATGGGTAGGCGTCCCACGGGCAGGCCTTGTTCAGGTCCGTGTAATCTACACACATGCGTCATTTCCCGTTGGATTTCTTAAGTAGCACCACGTTGGCTAGCCAGGTCGTGTATTGGGCTTCTCCAACAAAACCGGTCTGTTTTAGTTTATCGGCCTCCGCTATAGTTTCTTGCCTTCTGCTTTCTCCAAGCTTTCTTTTTTCTGGGAGACGGGTTTTGCGTTTGGGAAGACAGATAGCCGGTGGGCGGCTATTTTGGGGTGGACTCTAGGGAGATCGGCTGCTGACCAAGCGAAGAGGTCGGCGTTTTGCTTGAGCACTTGCTCGATATGGCGTTCCTCTCCCTCAGGAAGGGAAGTTCCAACCTGGAGGAAGCGGCTTTGTTGTTCGAGTGGGAGTTGTCTCGTCTCTCCCACGGGTTCAAGTCGTGCCTCGGAGTTTATTCTGGGGTCTAAGTCATCGCCGGCTAGGGTGGTGCGGGCTTGGGATTGTTCAATGTTGTGGGTCGTCAGAGATGGGTGTGGGAGTTTCAGACTTGCCATGTAGCATTCTCTGGCTGCGCGTTGGTCGTCATGTACTGTGATGATGTCGCCCTGCGGGGATGGAAACTTCATTGCGAGGTGTGGGGTGGATACGATGGCACCCAGCGCATTGATGGATGGGCGCCCAAGGAGGATGTTGTTGGATGTGTGGGCGTCGACGACCAGGTAACGAATGGGAATTGTTTTGGTTTGCCTTCCCTCTCCAAACGTTGTGTGAAGGTCGATGTACCCTTTGGTGGGGACTCTCTCACCTGAGAATCCGTATATGGGCTCATTGTGAGGGGTTAGGTCGGCGAGAGGTATTTGCATCTTGTTGAAGGTTTTCCAATATAAGATATCTACGGAGCTCCCTTGATCGATGAGAACCTTCTTTACTGCGAAGTTCTCGACTTCCACAGTTATTACCATGGGGTCATCTTGGTTGGGGTCGGTGCCTTGGAAATCGGAATCTGAGAAAGTGATGGGCGACATTCTTCTTTGCGTTCGGCTGGATACTGCGTGTACTTGCTGGACGACTCTTAGGTGTCTCTTTCTGGATGAGGAGTACCTCCCTCCTCCTATGAATCCTCCCGATATTGTGTTGATTATTCCGCGTAGGGGTGGTCTGTCATCCGCTCGTTGCGGTTGCGGTTGTGGTGGTTCCCTTTGTTCTGTGTTTTGTGTTCTGGCTGGCTCTCTTCTTGGTTCTTTGCGTTTGACTCTTCGGTCATTGTGACGCTCGGTTCGCCTATTATCGTTCCTGTCATAGCGGGGTCTGGGGGGACCTTCCCCTGTTTCTCTTATATAGTGCCTTAGATGTCCGGCTCGGACGAGTTCTTCTATTTTGTCTCGTAGAGTGTCACACTCATCGGTGGTGTGGCCATTGTTGCGATGGTAGTGACAATACTTGCTTAAATTTGCATTGGGCAGGTTCTGATATTTCCTGGGTGGGGGAAGGAGTTCTGCTTGTAGGACTTCATCGAGTATGCGGGACCGGGGCACATTTAAGGGGGCATAATTCGAGAATTTTGCTGGTCTGCGTTCTGAGGGGCGGTTATGGTCGCGTGGGATGGGCTCCTTGTTGGTCCTCTTGATTTTTGTCCGCGCTGGGGCGGATTGGGCGTTGCTTTGGTCGTCTCATGTCCTCAACCCTTATAAACATGGCCGCTCTCTTGCGAAGTTCTTGCATACTCAGGGGGGCGCATGGCCAGCTCGTCGACGAAAGGTCCTGGCCTGAGAGAGGTCATCATATACATCAGGATGAGGTTAGGGGTGCGGTCCTTGATCTTCATGGCGATGGCACCGAACCTATCGATGAAAACTCGGAGGTGTTCTCCCTCTTCTTGCCTGAGGTTGAGGAGGGCGATTATGGTGAGATCATGTCGTAGGCTTGTATCAAATTGGGTGGTGAAGGTAGTGGTGAGCGTGGTGAAAGAGTCAATAATGTAGGGGGGAGGCTCATAAACCATTCCAGAGCTGACCCCTTGAGGGCTACTGAGAATGATTTGCATAGCACAACGTCGTCCCTGGAGTACAAGCTTACTTGGTTGGTATAAATGGACACAAACTCGTCTGGGTCCGTGGTCTCGTCGTAGGTAACTGTTGGTGCCTTCCATTTATGGGGTAAGGGTGTCTCCGTGATTCCGTCCACGAAGGGGTGGCGACGATTTCTTCTGGAGGCGAAGGAGCTGTAGTTGCCGCCCATGGTTGGAGCGGTGGGCCTGTATTCACTCTCGTCCTCAGTAGGATGGACGTCAAGTTTTGAATGGGGAGAGGCGTCAACTCTCGAGTGAGGAGGGACCTCCATCCTCGAATGGGGTGGTATGGCTCCCCAACCGCCTTGTCTGCTTCGATTTTTTGCCTAAGGCGGGAGTTTTCTTCCCTTAGCGCTTCCATCTCCTCTGCATTTCTCTTCTTGTATTCCGCGAACTCCTGCTGCATCCTGGCTTGAGCTTCTAGGATGCGTGATATCTCTGAGGCGGGGCCGGGGTCGCCAACTTCCACAGTTGGTACCAAGGGGGGGACATCTGTTGTTCTGCTTCGTGTGGATACCATCTTGCTCTGGGGTTCTCGCCTTGAATCTGTGAAATATTCTTCGGCCCCACGGTGGGCGCCAATTGTTCTTAGGGAACCGAGGTCTGTAGTCCACAAATCGACCGAGGGTCTTGTGCGTCTTCTCCGGGTCAGTCTTCTCTTGTCTCGAAAGGGGGGCTTGAGGACGGCACAGGGGACCTGCAAAAGACACTCTGATGCCTAAGTCAGCACTGGTGATGTCAGGGTTTCAGAGAATAGTTAATGCATAATCAATGCATGGAACAATGTGCTATTTATACCTTTTTTACCTGTAGGTCCTACCTGGGATGGGGTTTCTAGACCAATATTTCCTTTTTGGTTGTTCTTGGATCCAGTGTTAAGGGGGGAATTTACCAAGGGGTCCTTCGAATGTTGGCAGTGCCCGGTACTCGGCCATGAGATGCGTCGAGGGTGGCTTTCCTTTGGAAAGGTGTCTTTCGCAGGGTAGGCGGCCACGGGGTTTTGGTTGTAGGCCGCGTTGTTTAGAAGGAGCGTTTCGTGAAGGGGTGTGTGAGGCTAGGTGGGGGCCGTGTTCTTCATGCGGGGGTGTTCCCACGTGGTAGGCGGCCATCGTGCGCTTTGGGGGTCGTGTGGTTCTGTGCGAAGGCGTCTTTGCATGGTATGCGGCGGTAGGCGGCCATTGTGCTTTCTAGGGGTCGTGTACTCGGGTACGGTTGGGACAATATATATAAAATTACATTTTACATCGGTTATATAGGACTAATTACATTGGATTTGGACCTAATGTAGAATCTGTCGTAGTATAAAGTTTAATATTTTTAAATCGGTTGTTAAACAACTGATTTAATATATATAATCTAAGTGAAAAAAAAAATTATTCACGAAACTTCTCTTACGCTCGTGAATTATCGTTTATCCAAAGTTTTTCAATTTTCTACAAAACTAAAGCCTCTAGACCCTACCAAATTGGATGAAGAAAATCCAGTGGTCGCTTTATGTAGATCTTTATAAGAAATCTTTAGGTACTTATTTTTAGGAGACCATGAAGTCGATGGTGTTTGGGTCTTTTCTTGAACAAATAGATGTTGATAAATAGTGTTGAAGTAACCAAACCCACTCCAACAACAATTGTAATGATGAAGGATGAGTTTCTTTCTGAAAGACCACTTGTGTTTCTTTAAGGACAACTTAGAGCATGCAAGAAGCTTCAGCTGGGGTATCCCTCTACAAAGATCCTTATTTCCAAAGAGTGAAATTGTTGTAACATTATTAAAAACACCTCCTGTAGGAACTGCATCATAAAGATGGTTGAAAGATAAGTTCAAAATATTCAAATAACTCAACTTTTGTAGTTCAACAGGGATTGCCAATGGTAGTAGGAATATTACCAGACAATTGAAAACATGTTTTGAGCTTTGAAATGAAGTAAAAAAATGCGAAAATTCAAAGCACGAAAGTTTAGGTATTAATGCTTTGTGAGAAACTTAAAATGCTTTATGTATTTGATAAAATGCTTCAATGAATTGTACATGATGATTATGCAATATAGGTATTACAAAAATGATTTAAATGCTAATTAAAATTAATAGAAATATGTATTTACAAGTGACGTCTATCATAAAATCACAAAATCATAAATAAAAGCCAAAACGCATAGAGGTACTATGTAACGTGTGTAACAACGAATATGTATGTGTTTGAAACTGTAAATCATGTGTTAATTTCGAATGTAAATGAAAACTACTCTAACACAATGTTAACCGGAATACTGAAAGCTAAAATTAACAAAAGAAGAGGTAGAACATCAATTCCTAAATTAATTAACCTAAACTAACAAGAATAACAATACTAACTACCTGAATTTTGTTTTATTGGATTCTTACTTATGAACACAATCTAAGAATTAAACCAAATTGTAAAAATATAAATAAAGTGTAATAATCGAACATGAGTAGAAATTAAGTAAAAATGAGAATTAAATATTGAAATCATAATAGGCGAATACTTCAAGCTCATGAATTGAGTCAACTTCAAAAAGTGAATATAAGTTATTTAATTCTTGTTTCTGAACCAACGCTAACTTTGTAGTCACTTGATTTTAAGTTGATGACTTTGCATTCTTTGTTTTCTAATATGATTATACACAAGAAACTAGTAACGAGAATAAAAAACAAGATTCAATAAGTCAAAATGAATTTCATATTATTAGTTTAGAAATGGTGATTTAAGCTAAGAAGGGGAGTTGAATTGGCTATTAAATTTTTTTTCGAAAGCTTAAACTCTTTTCAATTGAATCAACTAGACAGGAAAGTTAGGATGTAAAAGTAATAGACCAATACACTTTCAATCGGTTAAAAAATAAAAACAGTAGACTAATTTGTTCTTGAGTTATAAAACAATCAATTAAAAAGACAAATCAATCAGCTAAAATACTGGGAATTTATGTAGAATACATAATTCGCAGATTTAACTCAAACAACAATCTTTTATATACAAGACATGTTCCAATTAATATTTCTAACTATTATACAACCTCATATTACACAAGAACGCATTAAAACACAACAAATAGTGGATTACTTGATTTTCTTAAGATTTTAAAGGTATTCAAAGTGAGTGAGATGAGAGAAAGAGAATTGCACAATTGTTTTTATACTGATTCACTCAATCACAGAGCTACATCCAGTTTACCAAGACAACATAGGTCTAGTTTCCACTATATTCAAAAGTTTTACAAATCAAACACCAAGATTAGACTATTGAACAAAGAACCACACAAGATTTTTTACTTACACAAGAATCTAGACAACTACCCTGCAAGAATCACACTTACAGACCTGAAATCATATCAGGCAACCAACCATTGGCACAAGAACATCCAAACCTGATGGTAGTTGTCCCTAGCCAACCATACATATGTTCTTTAAGCTACTCACAAGCCAAAATGTCTCTAAGATAAACCATTCAAACAATGAGTTGCAGTTGTGTATTGCAGAGAGAGAGAGAGAGAGAGAGTTTTTCATAGAAGAATGACAAGATTTCGTGCTCAAAAACTCAGAAACGTAGTTATACTCTCGATTGAATTTTTCATACAATCAACTGATTTCACTTGACTTAAGTGAAATCAGTCGATTGAAAAATAATTCAACTAACTGAATGCATTCATACTAGAAACCATATACTGCAAGTCTTTTAACCTGTTAAAACTCATTTTAACAGATTAAAAGAGAGTCACCAAGACTAACAAGACATCTAACCAATGTCATATAGCCTACCAACATGATGTAACACCAAAACATTATATTTAACATATTATTTTCATATTTAACACACTAAACACTTAATCTTCAAGTGGATTTTCATCAATCTTCATCAAACACTTATGATCTTCATGCACATGGCTGTATCAATTCTTTGCTTCAAGCTTGCTTGTGCCAACATTCTCCCCTTGAATTGATGAAGCCAACATCCTTGAGTTGAATTGATGAGCTAAGATCCATAGAGAAACCTGAAGAAGCTTTTTTACACAAGATACCAACATATAAATACACATCCAAGCAAAAACACACAAGCATACATACATATCACATATGCATATGCTCCCCCTCTCACCAATAATGTGATCTGACTTCAGATTTCAGACTCAGTTTCCAGTATTACATGGTTCTAGCAGATTTATTTTAGATTTTCCAATTTTACCTCAATTTTTCTCAATTTTACTCATTTTTCTACCCCTTTGGATTCATCAAATGTAAGTAAATGCATAGCTCAGTTTGGAAAGATGAAAATTTTCATTAAAGCAGTAACATAGTGGTGTAGCAGGACACCTGATACGAATACAAACAATATGCATTATGGACTTGGTCATCCAAGTCTTGGAACCTTGTTATGCAATATGCATGATGTGCATTTTGTGCCATGTTGAGATCTTGAAGTTGGTTGAGAACCATCCTCTCAAACTAGGAATATGCAGGTCCAATGTTCTCAAGAGGTTGGTAGATCTTAATTGCCAGGGTTGTGGGTCATTTTCCCCTTGGTTTCCTCCACTAGTTCCTGCTTCATGGTCATTAGCTCAACTTCAATGTTTTCACCTTGATCTCCTTCAACCAGCCAAGTGTTTCCTATCTTGGTGAATCCCATCTTGTGCATATTGACTGTGGAAACATGGTTCAATAGGCCAGTGGACTCCTCAAGCTCTCCTTCCACATCCACACCAAAATGCTCAATGAACTTGGAGATGAGCACTACATAAGGAAGCTTGAAATCCATGAGCCTTTTTTCCTTCATCATGTGATCACGAATGGTGTATGTCTAGTCCACCATCACACCATTTTGGATACAATACATAACCAAAAGATCACCTTTATTCAAGGTGGCATGATTGCTCCCCCTAGGCTGATAATCTTGGTCACTACCATGGCTAGTAACCTTTCCTCCACACGAAGCCTTTCCACATGAAAGTTTCGAGTTTGCTCACCTAGATTGCGCACACATTGATTGAAGTATTGCACCTTGTTGAATTCATCCACTACAGTTGTTTCACCCTTGCGAACTTGCACAACTCTTTGTGTTAGGACAACCACATGTTTCCATGTTTTCCTAGTGATTTCCATCTCCACACCTTTGACACTTGATTTGAGAATGTCATTGTTGAACTTGAGGTTGGCATAGAACACCTTCACCAAATCTGGATAAACCTTGCCCGAAAGTTCAAGAAATGTCTTCAATTTTTTAGCTTTGAGATGTTGCTCAAGGGTGCCAAAATTCTCAGCCCTCAACCATGACATTTGTATAACCTTAGGAAAGATTATTTGCTTCCTATTGATTTCAATTAAGAAGGATTAGATTATGTCTTCATGCCCTTCAAACCATACTTCAAGCCTTCCATGATTCAAGGCATTGGGAGAGATAGGAGCAGGTGGGATGGAATTTTCATCATATTTGGGGGTTGTTCTCTATCTTCTAGGCATGGTGAATTGTAGGTTTGGCTCTTGCTAACAGATAGGAATGCCAATGCATGATACTTATGCATGTATTTATAGAATCAACATGTTGATTTTCAAAATCAGTCAATTAATTTGTATAAATTTTCAAGTTTCAATGTAGTACAGGAAAACACAATCAATTAAATGTGAAGGAATCTGTATCAGAGTATGCAATGATGTGTTTCCCATGCGTTTTATGAACAATCCACTCACAAACAGTTCACATCTAATGCATGCACATTGGAAATAATGTAATTAAAGCATTTTATGGTCAATGCAATATGAAAAGTTGATTTTAGCCGATGTAATAGTTGTTACATGTTGCTACTATAGTCCGAAAATAGTCATGTGATGGATACTTTGACTGGGTCAATTAATTAAAATCAATTCAAGCAAATCCAAATCAATATAAGTGAAATTAACACATAAAAATATAGAGTCAGTTGGCTAAAACTGTACCAAACAACTGATTTTTGGTGTAGTGACAATTTTAAGTGAAATCTATGTGTTGATTTTGTAGTTTTAGCTGACTAAAAATTTCAGATCACACGAAATTCACTCTAGACCAATTTATATGAAATGTATGTGTTGTTTTGTGAGAATTAGCATATTGAAACAGTTCCAAAACATAAATGATGTAGATTTTGACCATTTAAGTGAAATCTATGTGTTAAATTTGCAAATTTAGCTGACTGAAATCTTAGCAGTTCACAAATTATGCAGAATTTACCAATTTAAATGCAGCAGGCACATGATCTAATAAAATTAACAAGCCAAACAGATATCAACATACATTCTTCATGTCAAAGATACCTAATTTAGTTCTAAGCTTATTAAATTTATCACGTGCAAGTGGTTTAGTGAATAAATCTGCCAATTGGTTTTCAGTTTTCACAAACATGATTTCAATGTCACCTTTTTGAATATGATCTCTTATGAAGTGATGCTTGATTTCAATGTGTTTAGTTTTAGAATGTTGAATTGGATTCTTAGTTAGATTGATTGCACTTGTATTATCACAATAAAGAGGTACCTTCTCTAGCTTTACACCATAATCCATAAGTTGATGCTTCAACCATATGCTTTGAGCACATGCATGTCCATCTATTATGTACTCATCCTCAATTGTAGATAGTGCTACACATGCTTGTTTCTTGCTATTCCATGAGATTAGGCTTGATCCAAGTAGATGGCATGTACCACTTGTGCTTTTCCTATCCAATTTGCACCCTGCATAATTAGAATCTGAAAAAACACTAAGAACAATGTTAGATTCATTAGGATACCATAATCCAACATTAGTTGTCCCTTTTAGATACTTCAGAATCCTTTTTACAACTTTGAAGTGTGATTCCTTTGGATTGGATTGAAACCTTGCACAAAAGCAAACACCAAATTGCATATCCGGCCTACTAGCGGTTATATATGGCTAGGAACCAATTAACCCTCTATATTTGGTTGAATCAACTAGTTGTCCAACTTCATCTGCATCCATAAGGCAGTTTGTAGCAATTAGAGTGGCAGCCTCCATTTTGAACTTTTTTGTGTAGGTCAATACAATATCTTGACTGGCTTAAAAATGTTCCATGCTTGAGTTGGTTCACTTGCAGCCCTAGGAAATAGGTTAGCTCATCCATCATAGACATATGAAATTCTCCCTGCATAATTGCAACAAACTTTTCACACATGGAGTTATTATTTGATCCAAAGATTTTATCATCTACATATACTTGAACAAGTATTACATCACTTGCATGCTTTTAATGAAAAGTGTTTTATCAACCGCACCTCTAGCATATCCCTTAGATAAAAGAAAGTTTCTTAACCTCTCATACCACTATCGTGGTCCTTGTTTCAAAGCATATAAAGTCTTTTCCAATTTGAAAACATGATTAGGATAGAGGTGATCTTCAAAGCCAAGGGGATGTGATACATACACTTTGTCATTTAAGAAACCATTCAAGAATGCACTTTTCACATTCATTTGAGAAAGTTTAAAATTACACATGCATGCATATGCTAAAAATAACCTCACAACTTCTAGCTTAGCTACAGGTGCATATGTTTCATCAAAATCAATACCTTCCTCTTATTTATAACCTTTAGCCACTAACATAGCCTTATTCCTAACAATGTTATCATTTTCATCCATTTTATTCCTAAACACCCATTTAGTATGTATCACATTCATTGCATCAGTTTTAGGAACAAGAAACCACACATCATTTCTAGTGAATTGATTAACCTCATCTTGTATAGCAAAAGCCCAATTACTATCACATAATGCATCATTCACATTCATAGGTTCAATTTGAGAAATAAATGCAACATGTTCAAAGAATACAAACTTGTGTTGAGTGGATACTCCCTTATTTTATGTCACCAATTATGTTATCCTTTGATAATCCCTTGGGTTCAATCCACTCCTTGGATAAGTTGTTTTCTGCAGCTTTTTTAGCCGACTGAATTTCCTTTTCAGCTTGTTGATTTCCTGCAGCAGATTCATATTTTGTAGCAGTTTGTTTTTCAGCTCAAAATTACTCAGGCAATGAGGGTTCATTAAGCATGGTTGCTAGTTCCTCTAATGATCGATTCTTTCTCTCAACCACTATATTTAGTTGTAGAGTTCTAGGAGTTGAAAAGTTATGCTTAATATAATGTTTTTCACAAAAGTGATCAAACTTTTCCTTTTGAAACTCTCCACCATGATCATTCCTTAGAGAGATTATTTTAGAACCTTTTTCATTTTCTAAAACCTTGACAAGTTTCTTAAAAGCATAAAAGGTTTCATTCTTGGTAGCTAGAAATAAAGTCCATGTAAATCTAGAGAAATCATCAACAATAACCAATGTAGTTACCACCAAGACTCATAGTTGTAATAGAAGGACCAAATAGATCCATGCGAAGCAATTCTAAGGGTCTTTCAGTTGAGATACAGTTTTTGGGTGTAAAGGAAACCTTAGTTTGCTTTCCCCTTTGGCATGCTTCACATATCCTATCCTTCTCAAACTTAAGTTTTGGTAGCCTTTCAACTAACTGTTTTCTATTTAGCTTATTCAAATGATGCATATGTATGTGACAAAGCCTAGTACACCATAACCAAGTATCATCCTCTTTTGTAAGCAAACAATGAATGCTAAATGATGCATGATGCAGATGAAGCAAGTATATATTGTTGACTCTCTTTCCTACCAACACAATGCTACCACATGTATCATATATAAGGCAATGATTTGGTTCAAACACAACTTTAAAACCTTTGTCACACAATTCGCTTATACTTATCAAATTGTGCTTTAGCCCTTCAACTAGAAGCACATTGTGGATGTTGAATGAGGCTTCATTGCCTATGACACCACTTCCAAGTATCCTTCTTTTGTTATTGTCACCATAAGTCACAAAGCCTTCTTCCTTTAGTTCTAACTTTGCAAACTTGGACTTATCACCAGATATATGCCTCGAGCAGCCACTATCTAGGTACCATAGATCTTTCTTTTCCTGGTTTATGACCTGCAAAACAACATAGCATTACATGGTACCCTTTGATAGTTTGGGTCTAACATGGTTATGCCTTTCTAGATCCTTTTGGGATCTATTTCATAAATCCCTTAGGTACATCATATTTTCTAGCATAGCAATTCTTAAGAACATGACCTTTCTTCATACAGTAGTTGCAAGAAATGAATGGCATAACATTTTTGCTCACTCTTGGAAAAGAAACTAGAAAACTGTTTGGCTTTCTTTTCATGGATAGGTGTATAACCAAGTCTAGCCTCCAAAAAACACAATTTTAAGAGCCAAGAACTGCTTCCAGGTTTGCTTTTCCTCTTGTGAACTTTGCACAAGTTTTCAAAAGATATTTCACTTGATTTTTCAAAGTAGTGCAGTTTTCACAAGGTTTTATGACCAACTATTTTTCAGAACAATCGACTGAATTACTATAAATCATTTCTAAATGTTCGAAATCAGTTTTTAAGTCGACTGTTCATGATTCTAGTTTGCTAACTTTGTTTTCTAGCTAGGTATTTAATCCTTTTAGTCGATTGTTCATGACATCAATTTTGTTAGTCTCACTATGCAATTCTTCAACGTCATGCAACAATTGATAATAATCACTTTTATCTTTAGATGACAGGGAACTCACTTAGCTTGATGATGATGATGACTCATATCCAACCATGAGGCATAGATTTGCTTCCTCACTTCCTTCTTGAGATGAAGTGCTTGTTGAATCATCATTGTCCTCCCAAGAAATGTAGGCACGTCTTTCCTTGGTCTTTTTCTCCTTTTTTCTATCACCAACCTTCTCCTTCTCTTTGTTAACATTAGGACATTAAGTCTTGATATGTCCTTGCTTTCCACAACTATAACATGAGAATTTAAAAGTATTACTTGAATCATTTTGTTTAGAAATGTACCTCCTTTGATTACCTTTGTCGCTTTTCCTCTTGAGATACTTCCCAAACCTCTTGACTAGTAGATTTAAGTTCTCATTATCACTTGATTCAACAACCTTTTCCTCGATTTCATCACTCTTCTTGGAGCTAGCATTCAAGGTTATGGTTTTTACCTTTTTCTCACTTGACTCAAGCTCACTTAGCCTTTGCATTTCAATCTCATGCTCTCTTAGCTTGCCAAACAGTACAGTTGTGGTGATGATGGATAAATAATTGGATTTAGATATGGCAGTCACCTTTGGTTGCCAATTTCTATCAAGACACTTTAGCACTTTGATGTTTAGCTCCTCTTTGTCAAATTTTTTGCCTAGACCCATGAGATGGTTGACTATGTGAGTGAACCTCTTTTGAACTTCACCTATGGACTCTCCTTTGTACATCTTGAAAAGCTCATACTCTTGAATCAAGGCATGCTTCTTTGCTCTCTTCACTTCATTCGTCCCCACATGTTTAACTTCTAAGACATCCCACATTTCCTTTGCACTCTTACATTGGGAGACCCTAAAAAATTCATCCATACTCAAAGATGAAGTGATGGTATTCTTGGCATTGCAATCATATTGAGCTCTACTCCTTTCTTCATCCGTCCATTAAGTCCAAGGCTTATCCACCTGCTTATTTTCAACAAGACATTTAGGAGTATATGGTCCATTAACTATTGCATCTCAAATTCGTTTGTCTATAGATTCAATGAAAATTTGAATCCTTATTTTCCAAAACTGATAGTTTAGGCCACAAAACATAGGTGGTCTATGAATAGAGGCACCTTCAACAAAAGGGAGTTTGTTTTCAGCCATTTCAAAAGCCTTTTTATCAAACTTGAATATCTTTTAAGAACCTTGCTCTAGATACCAATTGTTAGTTTTGAAATGGTGATGTAAGCCAAGAAGGGGGGGTTGAATTATCTATTTAAAACTTTTTTGAAACCTTAAAACTCTTTTCAATTTAATCAACTAGACTGGAAAGTTAGATTGTAAAAGCAGCAGACCAGTACACTTTCAATCGGTTAAAAAATAAAAATAGTGGACTAATTTGTTCTTGAGCTATAAAACAGTCGATTAAAAAGATAAATCAATCGGCTAAAATACTGGGAATTTATGCAGAATACAGAATTCGCAACTTTAACTCAAATAACAATCTTTTACATACAAGACTTGTTCCAATCAGTATTTCTAACTATTATACACCCTCAGATTATACAAGAACGCATTAAAACAAACAAAGAGTAGATTACTTGATTTTCTTGAGATTTTAAAGTGATTCAAAGTGAGTGAGATGAGGGAAAGAGAATTGCACAATTGTTTTTATACTGGTTCACTCAATCACAAAGCTATATCCAGTTTACCAGGACAACATGAGCCTGGTTTCCACTATATTCAAAAGTTTTACAAATCAAACACCAAGATTAGACTATTGAACAAAGAACCACAAAAAATTTTTGACTCACACAAAAATGTAGACAACTACCCTACAAGAATCACACTTACAAACCTAAAATCACATCAGACAACAAGCAGAGGCACAACAACATCCAAACTTGATGGTGGTTGTCCCTAGCCAGCCATACATGTGTTCTTCAAGCTACTCACAAGCCAAAATGCCTCCAAGATCAACCCAGATCTTCAAAAAATGATTTCTAGCTGTGTATTGCAGAGAGAGAGAGAGAGAGTTTTATAGAGAAGAATGACAAGATTTCGCGCTCAAATACTCAAAAACGTAGCTCTTCTCTCGAAAACACAACATATATAGTCTAGTTTAAGTGAAATCAGTCGATTGAAAAATAATTCAACTGATTGAATGCGTTCATACACGAAACTATATACTATAAGTCTTTTAACTTGTTAAAACTCATTTTAACAGATTAAAAGAGACACACCAAGACTAACAAGACATTTAACCTATGTCATATAGCCTACCAACATGATATAACACCAAAACATTACATTTAACATTTTATTTCCATATTTAACACACTAAACACTTAATCTTCAAGTGGATCTTGATCAAACACTTATGATCTTCGTGCACATGACTTTATCAATTTTTTGCTTCAAGTTTGCTTGTGCCAACACATACATTGGCTTAGTTGAAAAGAATAAAGAAAAGATTATTTAATCAGTAAAATTGTATTGAAATGTAATAAGAATTGAAATTTAAAGAAGCAAACTTAATTGTAATTGCTGGACAGTAAACACAATGCACAACTCTTAATAATTTCCACCCCAAGCTCACTTTGTAGTCATGGAATTGAAGAACTCTCAAGAGAATGCCCTACCTCTAAGAAAGCAGTAAAATTGTAGAATGTAAAATTTTGTAACCATCTTATTGGCTGCTAAAATATGAAAATTACAACATTTTATTCTAAGGACCTAATTTGATGTAGGATGATCTTGTTCCTTTTAGAAGATTAATGAATATGGTGATGATTGATTAAGAAAACCAAGGAAATCCCCACTGGACATTAAGATAGCAAGCTATCTAGATGAGAAGGTTCCTTTCCAAGGTTCTAGAGAGGAGGAGGATGGATTGATAGAGAGTAAGAAACCAAAAGGAAAAACATATAATAGAAACAATATAAACCAAGAAGAGT
>Ga0214545_1006062_pt1 | contig 21334 bp, 14 predicted proteins | sample CNSS4metaG_FD_160064 | JGI IMG/M metagenome (GOLD analysis project Ga0214545, IMG submission 160064) | Root nodule microbial communities from cowpea collected in UCLA plant growth center, Los Angeles, California, USA - CNSS4 | ecosystem: Host-associated > Plants > Roots > Nodule | place: USA...
AAAGAAACAATGAGAATTATGGAAGGCCTATAGACAAAAATGGGTTCACATGTGTGATAGAGATGTAGACCCCACATGCACAGGCCAGAGCACCATGTCTCGTAAAATAAAGTGGTAAAGTCATACATACACAAGTCACAAGCGAAGCAAATAACATAGCATAGCATTGTATGAGATCAAATTCTCTTAATTGGAATGGTTTCGAAAAGTAAAAGGGTGAGGGATGCAACACTCTTCTCCTTCATCTTGGTTTTACTGTTAGTTGGGTTTGGTAACTCAGATTTAAGCAAAGACAGAGAAGAGTGTGCAGAGAAACTCATGGGGCTGGCTAGTTGTGTTCCTTACGTTGGTGGTGAGGCGAAAACCCCAACCATAGACTGCTGCAGTGGCCTGAAAGTGGTCCTGGAGAAGAGCAAGAAGTGCATCTGCATCCTCATCAAAGATCGTGATGACCCCAATCTTGGCATCAAAATCAATGCCACTCTCGCCATTCAACTACCCTCTGCTTGCCACGCACCTGCTAATATCTCTCACTGTGTAGGTACCTACTCATATCATCTCACTCTGTTTTTCTCAATATTTTCATTTTCACTCCATTTGATGTATCATATCATGCTTTTCAGATCTTCTGCATTTAGCACCTAACTCTCCTGATGCTAAGGTGTTTGAGGGATTGCAAAAATCTGCCAAAACAAACGGTTCCACCCCAGTTTCCAGTGGATCAAGCTCAAGTGCTGAGGAAAACAGTGGTGTGTCTACAAAGAGGTGGCCGGTGCCACACCTGCTTTCCTCGATCTTACCACTTCTCTTCCTTCTTGTTTGAAGTGAAGCAACATCAGCACTCCCCTACTACTACTACTACTACTGCTGCTGCTACTTCCTTCACGCCTCTGTTTCTCATCACTCTATATTTTTCTGTGCAAATCTGAAATAAAATCATTCTATATCCATCTATTAATACCAGTTACTTTGGGTAGTAGTAATCATCAATCCTTCATGTTCTTTCTCATTCTCTCTATCTATCAAGAAAAGGAGGGACCACTTTCAATATACTTAGTCGTGACTTCAAGCATCAAGTAGTTCCTCTTTGCATAACATAAACCCTTCGCACATTTTATTTTTATTATATGAATAGTTAATTTTTAATTGAAAAAGCATGAGTTCAACTTTTATTTTTCAATCTCGAAGAAGTTCTGCTTAGCTTACTTAGCATAAACAATTTTTAATTATTCTTATCTTCGTTGCTAAATCGTATTTAACGTGTAGGACTTTGATTTAATTAATTTTTCTCATAATGGTGTTAATATTGTGTGTAGTAGTTACAATAATTGTAATTTTTTTATACACGGAAAACATGACTTATGGTGTTCTACTTCAAATAGAAGTTATGATGGGTAAATATGACTTCTAACCTTTTTTCTTTTAAATTTGTATTCATTACCACTATTTGCAAATAGAAAAATTTGTTTAATAATATTTTTAAATATTTTATTATGTTGATAATACTTATAATTTTAAAGAAGAGTCATGATTAACTAAAAAAATTCTAATCAAGTAAGTGAATAGATGTTATAGAATATGACATTTCATTCGTTATATGGACATTTTATTTCTGTTATGATATTTTTTTTTTTAACTTTTCTTTTGTTTATTGTGAAATGGTTAATCCATTTTGTTAGATACAATTTATAGTTAATTTATAATTGGTTTTCTAATTCTTTACGGTTCATATGAAATTTGTGTCGGGATGATCTATAAAATTATCAGGTAAAAAAGTCAAATTCAGATCAAATCTTTCATAAATAAATAATATGTAAATAATAAAATGCATAAAACATAGAAGAGAGTTATCAACACACAACAAAATTTTTAACTTAGGGAGGAAAAATTCACGAGACCTAGTCTGGTAAAATCTTCCACTAATAATAATTAGTGGGTACATCACACAAGTTCTCTTGGACTTGGAGATTTCAAGGATTAAAATACTACTATTCTATTCACCAACAAGGAGGTGAATAACAAATCCCAAATGGTACTCTAAATCAGCAATAGAATGACCCCAATATATGAGAAGAGGAATAAAATATAAAAATTAAATTTGGTCACATTTTTTATAGGGACAAAATTGGTCAATTTTAAACAAAAATTGGGACTAAATTAAATATTATTATCTAACCTTTCTTATATATTTATGAATGGAGAATGTTAATCAATGTTCTTAAAGCATATTAGTTAAAGTATAATTAATGATTTTTTATTTTATCATTTTTATATTGAAAACTTGAATAATTAACTTTATTAATTGATTATATTATAAATTCATATAACAGATTTTATAAAAATAAAAATGTATTTGAAATTTTTAAATAAGATATCTCTCACAAAAAATAAATATTTTAAAATTTTTAAAGTCTTTATTAAAAAACAAGGAAAAATCTCTTTAAGACTTGAAGAATCTCTCGATGAAATGTAAATTTTTTAGATGTTTAATATTATTTTTATTTTTTATTAATTTACATTTTTTATGTTTAATTATATTTTAATTTTTAGTAATATTAAAATATAGTTATTTTATTATTTTTTAACTATTGTGCATCAAATAAATTATTAAACAAAGTTATTCAAAACTTATAAACATTTTTGTCTTGTAAAAATATATTAATAATTACTAGATCATAATTTATTTAATATCACAATTAAGTATTAACTTTTGTAAAATTTAATATTATTAGTTCTTGTTAATCGGTACCCTTAGAATATTAATTAGCAAGACCTTTATTTTATTTTTAAAATTAAATTTAAAATTAAAATTGGATTTATAAATAAAAAATGTTTCGTTAGAAATAGATTTAGAAATGAATTTGGATTTTCAATCTTATTCAAATATTTAAATATGAATTTACAAATTGATCTAACTATTTAGATATAGATTTAAAATGAAAATCTAGTCTATTTTTTCACATATTTAGATCTAAAATTTGATTTTTTTTTATTATTCTAAACAATTGAAAAATATATATATTGAAATGTTCTTTCGTAAACTTTCATCTTCAAAATATTTTGAATTTTATATTTTAGTTTTTTTATTGAGACAAAATAGTCGAATTTCTCTACTTAAGATAACATTTTACTTTAAAAGCATTTAATTTTATTTCATATTATATAATTTTAAAATTAAATTTTATAAAAAAAATTTAATCAAATTTAAATCTTTAAATAATATTTAATTTTTTAATTTTTTCAATATATATGCATACATAAAAAAGTGACTAGTCACAAAATTTTAATTTTCTCTCTTTTTTTATAAAACAATATTATTTTAATTACTTCAAAACATACTATCAAGATATAGGTGTTTCTCTTAACACTTGTTTGAAAAGAAATTAATGCATTCGTGTAAGAAAAACCATGAACAAACATTTCCACATAATGTCAAATACAAAGATCCGGAAAGAATAATTTTCATTCATTTTAGTCACAACTAAAATATTACAAAACCTTAGCCCATCAAAAAATGGGGAAACTCGAAATGACAACATATATTGTGAAGAAACACAAGATGATCAAGAGATAAATAGCCACAACTGTAAATAAAAGCCTGCACCTCTCCCACCTTAATTCTACAACCTTTCTCTCAGCAAAATAACCACCCAAAATGAAAGGGTACAGATAGTTGTAAAAACGAATCCTAGTAACATGTTAGTAATCGCCATTGCCAACACCTACTGACACTGCACGACCTCTACTGCTCTGGTAATGATGCCGCACACGCCCACACCTCTCTTGGTCATTAGAGTTATAAACCGTACAAAATGATGTTGGATTGACACACCGGGAAGGAAAAAGTAAATTGAAGAACATGAACTTTAAAAGACAAAAAAGGGAGAAAATCACCCTATAGGTGTAAGTCTGCACCTAATACCTAAGACACTGTATAATGCTATTAGGGGTTGAAAATCAGTCCCAAGCACTAGTTACCCCAGGACCATATCCTCCACCATAACCACCAGAATTGCCATATCCACCACTGTTGTTTCCTGTACTGTAGTAATCAGAACCACCACCCCTACTAAAAGAACCTTCTCTTCGAAAGTCACGGCCACCAAATCGGTTTCCTCCTGTTCGACGGTTCCGCCCACCACCAATAGAAGAGCGAGCAGCATACCGTGAGAGCCAATCAGGTACTTCTTGATTCGCTTCTTGCATCAGATCTGCTAAAGGCCTAGCTAGTGATGCATTGTTGTCATTAAAGAACGCAGTTGCAAGGCCTTTCTTTCCTGCTCGCCCTGTTCTTCCAATACGGTGTACATAATCATCAATATCATTAGGAAGGTCAAAGTTAACCACATGGGCAACATGAGGAATGTCAAGCCCGCGTGCAGCCACATCAGTTGCAACCAATATGGGGGTGTTGCCAGTTTTAAATGATCTTAATGCCAATTCTCTTTCCTGCAAGCATGGTAAAATAATAAGCCTATATAGATACACAAACGTAAAAATATTTCAAAAAATATAATTGCAAAATCATTGCAACAACATTTGACCTTGAGACAGTATGATATTTGCAAGTTTCAGCTTCAAACAGAGTAAGTAATAGTCAGTTTTAACAGCTTCAAAAATAATTCATTGCCAAGGACAAATGTGCATAATAGTCATTTTTAGGCCACTAACCACCATTGCCCACGATAGAAATACCTATTAATTAATATGAGAAATGCCTATGGATTTCAAGGATTATGGTTGACTCAGTTTTCAGAAAAACAGAAGGACTCAAGAACTTGCCTATGGACATGCAAGTTTAGATGAGTTCATATCTGAGTTTGCAAGCGTTCTAACTTGTTCTTGATAGGAAAGAAGACAGTCTCATCTCAGTAAACAAGTTAAAACTCCTGATTAATAACGATGATAACACCCTAGTAATCAATCTAAAATTGCAGTGCACAGCAGCAAACTCTAAAGTTGCCATTATGAGAAGTTGGATGGTAATAATTTTATATAGAGGCTTCATTGCCACTTTTAGTCTTCTCATATGTCAATAATGGATAACAGGGCAGAGCGCCTAAAAATGCTAAAGCAAGATGGTGGGAAGATGACAGCTATTCTGAATAGAGGCTTCATTGCCACTTTTATATAAGTTTTCTTTTTTTTTTTTTACATTTTTAAGTACATATAGTTTCATGTATTATATAACAATATATATTGTTTAGTATTCTTATTATAGTATTATTTAATTCTATTATTTAGTTTATTCTATTTTTTTGCTATCATTTTTAATTTATTATAATGTATAATATGCCTTAATTCTTTTATTATTTTTTCCACATTTTATTATTATTATTATTATACTAATATTAATTATAATCTTAGTAAGCCACAGTACTCTCAATAGGCAGGATAAGACGAGATTTAAGAACAGAAAGGCAATGACTTTAATAGGCATGATTCTACAAGTCCTCCATCAAACTCCCCTGCAACAGCACATACTCAACAGCCCAAACAGTCAAGTGGCTGCAAAACCCACTTCTGCCTGTGATTCGCTGGGCTGCCACTCCTACTGTAAGCCGCTCAGACATCCTCGAATGGGAGCGGCCACTCCACCCGCCTATCAGCAATCACGGTATGATAGCAGGCAATTGACAGCTGAATCTCCCTACTATTGCCATTTCTTGAATTTGGTGTCCCACCAACCCGATTATTTTAAATGTATTGTTTTGATCTACCCACTGACTTCACATCCAAAATTTAATATAAATGCAGGCATATCACTTTAATGCACATCCACAACAACAGTACCATCATGCAAGCCTTTCAATCAAATATTAGATGTCTAGTTAATGAATGAACCAAAATTGCACAACTAAAATAACAGAGGGGCCAAAATTACAAAAAATGAGAACCAAATTTGAGAAATGATAACAAGGGGACCAAAAGTACAAGTGAGCTTAAATATTATAATGCAAAATAAATAATCTATACAACACACAAAAATGACCCCTAACTGTCTACCTCTTTTCAATCGAATTGTTCAGGTTGACTCCTTATTCTCTCCTTTTATTCTATTACGAGTGACTTACAACTGGCTTTTTAAACAGCCTTTACAAAGGTCCTAACACAGATAAACCTAGGGAAGTCAGATGTCCTCCCCCAACTTTCCAAGACATTAACTCAACCATCTTTTAAAATGTCTTATGCAAGGCCCTTACACAGAAAAACCAAGGAAAGTCAGATGTCATCCCCCCACTTTCCACAACATTAACTCTATGAACCAGACATATATAATCATAAGCGTCCAACTCTGCTTTCTCAAAGCACCAAACATTATTAAGGCAGAAAAAAAGAAGAGAATAGCTGGAGTATGGGCCTTGTCCATCAAATATAAATCAAACAACAAATATAAATCAAAGTATTAGTCTGGATCTACACACAGATGCAAAAGCAGATATAATTGTACAACAGACTAACCTGTTGTGACCTGTCACCGTGAATAGTAGTTGCTGGAAAACCATTACGACACAACCAATGCTCGAGAGCATCAGCTCCCTTCTTTGTCTCCACAAAAACTAAAGTCAAGGCTTGCTGCAGAAAATAAAATCATCCATGAACTAGGTCTTACATAATTAAGTAATAGCATTTGCCTTGAGAAAAGAAACATGTCCATACAATGGGAAAAGACAACATCTATGCTATAATTTACCACAAACAAAAATATATACAAGCAACTGTCAAGAAGTAAGAAACACCTGGTACTTCTTGGACAAACAGAAAAGGAGTAGAAATTCCAAGTTTTAGACAACAGAATACATGTATCGTGCATTGACCTAAATATTATCATGCAAAACAGGTATACTGGATTGATCGATCAAACATAGTCCAGAAAAAACCCATCAAAATTAGGTCCAAAGAGTGTCTGACAATAATAATCATGATGTTTACAGTAAAAGCTTCTTCAGTCTGCCAGTATACTGTACATGAGAAGCTGATAGTTAAAGAAAAAAATAACTTACAACCATAATCAATCAACTCAGGAAAACTATGCGTTCATAGCATAATCCCCATTTCATTGCTCTGGAACATTTTCCCAAGACAAATACATGCATGGATCAGCCTTCAAACGCTGATTTGAGTCCAAAACAATTTGAATAAGCTCTCGGAAACAAGAATTTCTTTACATTTAATTGCAAAAAACACATTAAGTTTTATACTAGTAAAATACACTTTCTGTGAACTGAGAATACCTTTCCTTGTACACCATTTGCCCTCTGCGCATGAAGAAGATCCATGAGGTGACTTCTCTTGTCAGACTCTTGAACGTACTCAACTCTTTGGACAATCAAATCGGTACTTGAGCCCACTCTTCCAACGGCCAGAAAAATATAATTTGAAAGGAAATCAGAGGCTAGTCTCTGCATATTAACAGTAAATCACAACAAAATTAAACGATGATATGAGGAAGCTATACATTCAATAAATAATATTGATTTGCATTACTAGGATGTCTGCCACTTATATCCCAATTAAAATTTGAAATAGCAATTATTTAATTGTAATAGTGCTGATCTTTCCACGAGTAAAGATGAAGGAATTATTAAGGATAAAAAAAAGCTAAATGCAAATATGTGGTGCACATAAACATGAGGAACGAGCATCTTAGATTAATTACAATTTACAACTAAAATCGTAAGGTTAGGCACATCCTCCCGCCCAGCATAGAGAATATTAAACCTGTATCTCTCTTGGAAATGTGGCACTGAACAACATAGTCTGTCTGGCACCTGGTGGAGGCATGTCCATTTGTTCTACAATCTTCCTTATTTGTGGTTCAAAACCCATGTCCAGCATCCTATCTGCCTCATCTAAGGCCAAATATTTGATCATCTGCAATGAAACTCTAGCTCTCTCCAGCAAATCTACCAATCTTCCTGGAGTTGCAACAAGAATATCCACCCCTCTCTCAAGTTCCCGTAGCTGGAAAATTTATTTAGTTAGGACCTATGCCAAATGTAAACGACATATTAATATTCAATTGTGGAAAGAACAAGGACTGAAGACCTGCTGGTTTATAGGAGCTCCACCATAGGCAACAACGACCCTGACCCCTGTCTGATATGAAAACTTCCTAGCCTCTTCAAGTATCTGAAAGGAACGAAAAGAAGATATATTTCATATAGATGTGCAGAGCAGTGGAGGGAATCAAAAAGAGAGGAAGCATGTGATATGTAGAGTGCATGTAATGAGAAAGTACTAACTTGCACGGATAACTCCCTAGTCGGCGACAGAACAAGGGCAAGTGGATAGACTGTACGGGCACCGCGAGGGGGCCGCTGGGGGGGCTGCCCTTGACCTCTCATAATGCCACTGATGATAGGGAAACAGAATGCCGCAGTCTTTCCGGAACCAGTCTGTGCACAAGCCATCAAATCCCGTCCGCCAAGGGATATAGGTATGGCATGCCGCTGGACCGGCGTTGGTTTAACATATTTGCAGCGTCTAATGTTCTGATTAAGAGCCTCGCCCAAGTCAATCTCCGCAAAAGTATTCACAGGTGGGGGCACGTTTTCACCGCTCGTCTCAACGGGAATGTCCTCGTAAGCATCAAAATTAATTCCCGTGTTTTCCTGCTCCTCGCCAAAAGCTGTTGCTCCCTCTTCAGCTGCATCCTCCTGATCTCCGAAGGGGTTCACTTCCCGCCGATCCCAACCACCGCTTCTGCTCCCCCACCCGTTTCTGGGCGCACCCCACCGTGATCCGGCATTATTATTAGCATTCGCATTGGGTGGTGGCGGAGCAGGGGTGGATTCTGTTGATGCTGATGCTGCACGGTTCCTCAGATGCGGAGGCACATAAACGGGCCGCGTCGGAGCTGTGGAGTTGGATGTTCCCGCATTTTCAGAGGCGGAATTCGCAGCCAAATCAGCCCACGATGTTGGCATGCTTGCCCTGTGTTGTGTGCTTCCTTCCAAAGGATCACGATTCACGCCCTCACCCTGCAATTCAAACAATCACATTACATAACAATGGTGCAGAGAGAGGAGGTGAATGATCAAAAGGATGAATGAGTGAGACAGAAGAGCATAGAGAAGAGAAACAACCTACCTACCTACCTGTCTGTATTGGGAAGACTAAAACCCTCAAGTGTAGACGATCGTTGACGAAGATGAAGAAACCCTAAACGCCACACACAACACGCCTTCAAACTTGGATGCGATAGATACAAAAATATCTTTTCTGCCTAAGAATGCGCCTTCTCTCTCTCTCTCCCTTATTTCACTTCATTTTCTTTTCTTTTTATTTTCTTTTTCCATTTTTATTTTTTATTTATAATGTATGAATGTAAATAAAAGGCTCTTTCTGTTTCAGCTTCCAAGTTCAAATCAAGGCTTTCAACCCTACCTGATGAGATGCGATACGCTGCTTTGCGTCTGCGGCTCCTGAAAATCTCAACTCACGATTCCATTCTATTCTTAGTTGTCTTCCAGACACCCATATTAGCACTAAATTCTTTACTGTCTAAACTATGCTAATCCCCCTAACCCTAACCCTTTTCTCTCTTCTCTCTTCTTCACTAATCTCCTTTCTTTTTCACTCTTGTTTTTTACGGTCATTTTAGTTAACAACAAACATTTTTTTAATTTTAAATTTTCTCACCTTGGATTCATTTCTCAATACTTTCGGTATAGGATAAACTTGAGGAAGTGAAAAATAATGATTTAAAATAAAGGTAAGTTGTTTGAATTAAAAGAAAAATAAAAAATATATAAAATTATATGATTTGATTAATGTGAAGGTTAAAAAATATTTTAATAAAAGGAATTTAAGGTAACTAATTTGAAATTATTATTATTATTACTATTTGCATAAACACTTTTAAATATGTATAATAATATATTAGTAGTAGGAATGACAACAAGGTGGGGACGAGTTTCGTTATCTTATACACATCTTCGTACAAAAATTCATCTCTGATTTCCATACCCAAATTCAACGAGTATCAAACTTTTGTCTCATCTTCATCCTCACCGGTTAACAGATATAATCTCGTACTCATACCCGTACCTATTTTCTTACTACTTTATATTAATTTTAATTAATTTTTATAAAATAATAAAAAATTATGATAAAAGAAACATAAAATTATAAAATATTCAATATTACGAGGATGGTTGTTTCTTTGATATCAAATACTTTGAAATAAATTATAATTGTTTACATTTTATATTAGAATACAAAATAAAATTTCATGAAAATCAAAACATTTATTAAATTTGCAAACATTAATAAAACATAGTTGATAAAATTTAAAATTATTTCTAAAAATTATAAAAGAAAAAAAAATATTCAAATTAAAATATATTTTAAATGTTTGTTTACTCCAATTTTTAAATTATAATGAATCTCTTTTTTATATACTAATAAAATTATAACACATCACTTGATCAAAATGACGCAAAGAACAAATAATAAATATAATAATAAAATTTTAACATAGATCTTGTATCTTTTGAACTCCAATATATGTTGAATCTTATAAAAAAATTCATGACAATTACATTAAATTTTTATATTGTAGTAAATAAAAAATATTTATACAATTATAGTGAAAAAATTAAAGTAGGATTGTAATGAGTTAGAAAATAAAAATTAATTTGATAAACTTTATCGAAATAGTATTCTACATGGAAAATAAAAAAAAAATATTAACAAATTAAAAAATTAACAAATGTGTGTTTTGTAAACAATTTGAAGACTATTGAAAGGAATCGCACAAAGGAAAATAATTTTATAATTAAGGGTATGATAAGATAAAAAATATTTTAGAGATCTAAGAAAACTTTTCAAATATCAATATATATATACTCAATGGTTAAGAAATAACAAAAATTGTTTTAGCGAAACAAAAAAATTCTTCAAATGAAACAAAAATTAATAATAATAAGTAAATAATTTTTTTTATATTACCTAGTAAATGAAAGATTTATGCTATTAAACACTTAATTTGAGAGTATTAAACATTCTCATGTGAAAGGAAAATATACAATAAATAAAAATATTAAAAAAATAATAGAAATATTCAAATGTTAAATATAATTTTTTTTAATTGACATACATCATTTTAACATAATTACATAAAAGTTATGATAAGATAAAAAATGTATTGGAAATGCGAATGAGTTTCATGACAAACTAAATAATTAGAATAAATAAAAAATAAAAAAGAATATATACATACATGATTACTTAATTAATTGTGAATATTTTAATAATTTCAACAATGATGGAAATACAACGGAGACGTGTATTATGACAGGAATATATACATCCCATCCCATCCCCATATTCAACTTAGCTAATAAAACAAGCATAGAAAGAAAATCTTTAATAAAATCAAAATTAAGCATACTTATTTCATCAAATCTCAATTCCTGGAGACCGTTCACATTATCATGTTCATTATCAAGAATGCAAAACTATTTTCCTTCCTATAAACGAGCAACAACAATAATTTTATTAGGTTAAAGTTTAGTATTATTTATCCGTTCAAATTTGTCAAAAGAGATTTACAAGTAACAATTGATTCTGGAAAACACAGACACAAAAATTGATTATGCTGACAAAATATAAAAGTATGAGAATCGATTATCTTCACCGTTATACAATAGTATAATTGATTTTGCTTAAATCAAATTGACCAAAATCAATTATTTTCACCCATGAAGAATGGTAGAATGGATTCTCCTACCGGTTTTGGTTTAGACAACTCAACTTTGATAGTTACACCTTCACAATTTTATAGATAAATGTCAGACTTGTTTTAAAAATAACAACTTTATACATTTAAATATAAAATTAAAAAACAATTTTATAACAATTTAAATAAATATATTTATTTAATTTTTTTAATTCAATTTATAAAGTTATTATTTTTAAACCAATTCTAACATTTGTCTAGAAATTATTGATATATAAATATTTGAAACAATATTTAAATAAAGTTTAATGTAAAATAGAAACTTAATCTTGTTAAAAATATATTGTGACATTTATATGATAGTTAAATTTTGTTTCAAGTTGAACATGGATGAAATTACTTCAGTTTAAACAAAATGTGATAAAATTAAGACAAAATAACAAATATAGGGACTAAATTGAAAATTGTTGTTAGGTTTTAAGGAGGGGGTTTCACTGGGGAGAACAAACACCAATGAGACCTGAGCCCAACCACATAAGGTATTGACACCACTCTCAACCCATCCCACACTGTTAGGAAGACTTTTGATACAAGGACCTGCACTCGTCTGAACCGGTTTTAACTATCGACTTTGATACCACTTGTTAGGATTACAGAGGGGGTTTCACTAGGAGAAACAACACCAATGAGACCTGAGCTCAACCACATAAAATATTGACACCACTCTCAACCCAAAACCTTAAGACAATGGGTTTATGGGTTTTTTATTCTTATATAGTGTTTTACTTTCTCATTTCTGATCAATATGGAACTTAGATTCACACTTGAATTCTTAACCATTGGTTACATTCAATAGTGACACGTGGTACTGTTACTACCACCTCACACTGCCTTTATCACGTGACACATCATTATATTGAAATATGACAATTTTTTTTCAAATTATAAAAAAGAATAAAAATAAAAAAATTAAAGAAACTCCGAGTTAACATTTGACACATAAGTTCATTAGAGTACTATTAACAGAAAATATTTAATTGCAACAAATTTTGTAAAATAAAAACCTAATTAAGAAAAAATAGGGACATGTTTAAGATTTTCCTACGAAAATAGACCAATGTAATGATTTATTCCTTAATCAATAATAAACTAGCATGGAAAGCTAGTCATAGTCTAGTAATCAACTTATAAGTTAGTTTTTCAGTGAAATCTGATCTCTGTTATAACTACAATTAAAGTATTGAAAATTTACTCGTCATATAGACAATTTAATTCTAAAATTCTGTTAACTATTCTTCGACAAATAGTAATTCTATAACAGCAGAATGTTGTTTTGTAAAAATAAATAAAGTTGCGGCAACATATCATCACCTATAAGCATGTAATCGAGGAAAAAGAAAATAACTCCCCATGCTCAATTAATAAAAATTATCGTAGATGTTCTGTCTGACTAACAAAACCAAAATTCCAGCACAAAAACTTTGTAGCGTCTTCCTAAGCACAGCCATGATTTCCGCAGAGAAAGAAAACAATGCATTGTTGTTTAGTTACATCTGCAATTGAAATTCTCAACGGATTTATAAGAAACACAGTCATACTTTTGCAGAAAGAGCGGCTCCTCTTTCAGTAAAGAAGAGGCATCAAGTCAAGAACATTTTAAAAGACAATCCAAAAGGACACATTAAAAAATGAAGATTGCAAATAAGCCAGAGTTGTAATGATTAATTCTCAGGATGCCGCTATTCCGAATATGCGTCTTGGTGAATATCACATATATACATGACACTTGGTAGGGAATATGAGAGGTTTTGTGATTATTATAGGGCTAAAAGAATGTTCATCAACAAGTTACAGAGGGGAAGGCGGATACACCCTACTAAGTAGGATCGTGACTTCTGATTGCTCTTTGGTTCATCCTATTCATGACTCGGGAAGCATCATTTAGTCTATCTGCTCGCTCAAAAATGCTAGCAACAACGAGATGCAACTCCTTCTTATTGACATTAGGATTCGAATCTAGCTTCTCAAACAATGACTCTACCATCATGAAATCCTTTCTTGCACCATATAGACTCAGCATCTGGAAATGAACTTCGTCTGGAAAAACACACCCTTCCTGGTGCATCTGTCTATATAAAGCATCTGCTTTATCAAATTCACGCAGCTTTCCAAAAGCATTCAGCACGAGAGCAATAACATCAGAATCAGGAAAATATCCAACCTGTCTCATCTTCTCAAACACTTCAACGACATTGCTATACTTTTTGTTCTTAGAGAAAAGATTAATCATGCACCCAAATACAGATATATCTTTGACTTCTCCAGTATCAAAAGCCTGACGAAAAACCCAGGTAGCCTCTTCAATTCTACCAGCTCTGGCAAGAATTGCAATTGCAGTCTCCCTCGGAATGTTGTCCGGTCTCTTCAGCTCATGCAGCAGACGCTTGGCATGAGCAACTAAACCTGCCCTCTCGTAGGCCACAATCATTGTCTGGTAAAGAACCTCGTCAATTCGTACCCCTGAACTCCTTAATTTTTGAAACAAGATAGCTGCGCGGTCCAGTTTGCCTGCCTTTTCCCAAATGGATATTATGGTGGAGTAAGTGATGGCATTCGGTTCTATACCCCTTTTCTTCATTTCTTGAACGAGATTGGTAGCTTTCTCGTGCTCAAGGGTCTTGCCATAGATATGAATCATAGTGTTGTAAGTGACAACATTCTGCGGTACATCTTTACTCTGCATCAAGCGAAACAGATGGATGGCTTCCCCAAATAGCTCAGCCTCTCCATAAACCCTCAAGAGCGTATTGTAGCTAACCACATTGGGTTGAATCCCCATTTTCCTCATGCTCCAGAAGAGGCGATCCGCTTCCTTGGGCATGTGAAGCTGGCCATAAACATCAATCATGATGTTACAGGTGGTGAGATCAAGCGGGCATTTGGATTCATTCATTTGAGAGAACAGAGAAAGCGCTTCAACAAACTTTTGATTGTCAACGTAGATGGCAAGAAGCGTGGAATAGCTGACGGTGTCGGGTTGAACACCATTGTCGGCCATCTCTTGGAGAAGAAGGCGGGCCTCGCGGAAGAGCTTGGCTTTTCCAAATACATTGATCATGGAGTTATAGGCAATGAGGTCGGGGGTAATGGTGGAGGCTTTCAATCTGGTGAAGATGGAAATGGCCTTGGAGTAATCGCACAACTTGCGGGCAAGGTCGATCAAATTACTGTAGAGGACAAGGTCGCCGGAAACGTTGTCTTGCTCCATCTGCTGGAGCCAAAAGAGAGAAGAATCAAACAAGCCGTGTTTGGCGAAAGAAGTGATGAGGGTGGAGTAGGTGTACCTATCGGGGGAAAGGCCCTTGTGGCGCATTTCGTCGAACAGGCCGTGGGCGAGGAGCCACTGCTTGGCCCGAAGGACGTTACGGAGGACGACGTTGTAGGCGAATAGGGAGGGGGAATAGAGGGCCTTTTCGTTTATCCAATCGAGAAGGGCAAGGGTGCGTTGCCAATCGGGCTCGCGGGAGAGCAGGGAAACCATGAAGCGCATAGACAGCTGCCTCCCGCTGTAGGGGGACATCACCGCATACAGTTCATCCTCGTTCTGGGTCTCCCCAATTGCCGCTAATAGCTCTTCCATGTCCACACTGCGGTCCAAGCACGTACCTTGTTGTTGCCTTCTGCTACCACTTTCCCTGGGAATAGGAGAGGAAGATGAAGATCCACATGTTCGGCTCCACACATCTTTAGCCATAGCACAAGTGGCGGTGGCTGCACTTAAATGGCTTATGCCATTGCCAACCCTCCTTTTGGCTATGGTATTGGAATAACAACAAACAAGTGATATTGAAGAAGAAGAAGATGAAGGACAGCACAGAAGCAGAAAGATAGAGCCTGACACCGTGCACATCTTCGATCAACCTATGCTTACTACTTCTTGGTTTTGTTTTGTTTTCTTATGTATGGGATATGGAATATATCTATCTTTGTTGCTTACCTATAAAGACCAACAAGGCCTCACTGAAAGACTAACCAGGCCTCACACATCATTTGCATTTGATTCGTTGTTCATGTATCAAAGATAATTCATATTTTAACAATTTTTTTATTCATTTATTTAATTACTCTTAAATTATTATATCATATTAAAAAGAAAATCAAAATAAATAATTAAAAGATAATTAGAATGATAAATTAGAAGTGAATAAAAAAATCTTCAAAATATCATTATCTTAAAAATAATTCACAATCATTTATAAAAAAAGTAAAATGAATTAAATTCCTTTCGTAAGTTAGATTTATTTATTTATTAAAAGATTTTTTTAACAATTTTTTGATTATGCACGCATTTAATAGATAAAAAAAATATTTGATGTAATTTAAAAAAATAAAAAAAGGTTTGATATATCTTAAAAACCAAACATTGTTAGATTTTGTAAGAAAAAGTTTGTCAATTTATTTATTTTATTTGTCTCAACTTATATAATTAATAATCTACAGTATTTAAAATGAATTTATTTTACATTTATTTTATTCCCTGCCAAGCCAACGACCATTTCTCTGCGGAATGCAGTCGTTACCATGGTTTTTGTTTTGGTCATGCCTTTCTTGAAACTAAAGACCTTCTTTCACTTTCAAGTTTTGTAATTGTAGCAGCCATTACCATGTACACCCACCACCATCTATCACCGTTTTCTGCGTCCATTAACGCACCTCCTTCGTCCTCTTCCAAACCTAAAAACCCACAACACTTGTTCTCTCTTCTTCTCAAACATCCTTCTAAATCCCAACTTTTGCAACAACTCCACTCTCACAATTGTCTCCTCTCCTCTGTCGTCCTTCAAAATGGGCTATTGCAGATGTACTTAAGTTGGGGTCTTTTAGTTGAAGCCGCTAAGGTGTCCTACCAAATGTCGCAGAGGAGCTTAGTTTCTTGGAATGTTTTTATTAATTATTGCTAATTTGATTTTTCTGTGTTTAGTCAGATGCATGCTCCCGTGTAGTGTCATGGAATCGTGTTATTGATGGATACCCACATACAAAAAGTAAGGTGTCAAAAAAACTTTTCCATTAAGGTAGAAAGTTGATACGTTGACAACTACGCAAAATTACATATACTTGTTTATATGCGCTCAAGTTACGCATTAAGGACGCTCACAAGTCAAGAGATATTATAGGTAAGATAATTTCCTTTAAACTTCCTGGGTACAATACAGTCTAAATGATATACAAGTGTTACGCCTGAAATAGATGATTGTTGTTCTGCCTTTCATGCTTTGGAGTAGGTGGTCGTGGTAATTCTGAACACAGGCTAGCTGGTCAACTTACCACAACGCCCATTGACAATTTGGCATGTCATTGCCCTTTGCTTCAGACATTCTAAAGTAGCTCCAGGCATCAACATTTTGGTAAAACGTTGTACAAATTACTTCATACGTCGGCAAATCCTTTGTCTATACGTATTAGTTGAAAAGCTTAGAAAAACACTTATTTGAAAAGTGGAAATGTTGCATCCATCGTGGAAGTTGACGGTTGCAAAGGAAAGCTTTCATATTGATTTAGAATTGATTTCAGTACTTTCTTTCCAATTGTCTGTACAAGGAAGCCAAGTAAATGTGTTTCATTGGATACGTATTTGGCATACAAACAATTTCAGGCTACCAGTTTTCTAAATATGCCTTGTCAATGAAGGTCGAAATTTCGTTTTGTGATTTGAAAGAGATCTAGTGTAAGCTTGAGGCAACGTAAAAAATTTCTTAGCTCGTCCCACGTGAGCTCGTTTAGTCAAATTGTCGTAGTCGTTGTCTTCAATTGCATCTAGGATCTTACGATACAATATTAATGAGGACCAAACCTGCATATCACACACGAAGAATAATCAGCATTTGATACAATATGTCTAAACTATTTTTAGAGACTTTGCGTTCTTAATTAACAATAAAGAGCAACTGCATGTTCGTATGTACGGGAATCCTAATCTATCCTAGCTTTTCTATGCTATTAGCATGAATTCATTTAGCAGAATATCGGATGAAAAATGCATTATTCTTTCAGCGTACCAATACAAATAACATGCAGGTTTACCTACCGGCCAACGGCTGGCCTTTTCAAGCTGAGAAACTCCTTCTTCTGCCCGGTTGAAGTAGAATCTTGCCCTCGTAATTTGATGTTTCATAAACTTTCTCCATCTTTCACTCACATTTCTTGAAAACACATCCTTGTCACATAATCCAAACTGGGCTAGTTCGTCTTGGGGAAGATACACTCTACCTCTTAATGCACTAATAATTAAAAGAGTAAGTAAGGTCATGAAATAATATATCAATTTTATTTTTTCATGTAACAATATAGAAATTACGAGAAACTTACTCCTCTCCGACATCTCTAAGAATGTTGGTGAGTTGATTTCCTATACCCAGATATAGAGCAGCATCGTATACACTTTGTACAGGGACAACCGACTCCTGTGCGATACCCATTATTGGAACAGTCATTAAGCCAACGGTTCCCGCCACATAGTAACAGTAAAGATATAGCTCTTGGAAATTGTTGTAGCGAGCTTTCCTCGTATCCATTCTCATTCCTTGTATCATGTCTCTGAAAGGCTGTAATTAGTGCAGCAGAAGAGTAGAATTCATCAGATAGATCTTAGTCACTAATGCGTAGTAATTAATGATGATAACACAGGGAGTAATTAAGGACCTTGATATCCAAGGGAAACTTGGAGAGGGTATCAGTAAGAGCGGCATCAAGCATATCATAGGGATGTCCGTTGAAAATGTCGTGCAGTCTATCTTCCCATCTATCAAGAACAGCAGAGCTCATATACGCAGCGTTAGGACCATCAACCAGCTCATCCGTCCTCCTGCACCAGACTGCATAGAGAGAGAATAAGCTACCGTTTCCCTGTTTTCAATTTTCTCCTATCTTCTAGTACTGTTATGTGGTTATTATTTTCTTACCATAAATTGCCCATATAGCTTTCTGTCTTTCTTCCGTCATAAGCAAGGTTCCTGTTTACAATCATGTCAGGTAAAGCACACAAGAAACATGCTGATTGAAACGTCATTCAGAAAGAATACCTAGATAGAAGGTCTTCGCGTATTCGGCGCAGATATTTCTGCACATTTCATAGGCGTCATTCAGAAAATTTGAATGAAACTGTAGCTTAGGCTTGCTACAAGGACTAATAATTTGAGACTGCCTGTGAACAACCTCTTGTACGTGTAAATCCGTTAGAGGAAATCCTTGCTTCGATAATTGCCTTCTTTGTTGGGGATTGGGAGCCACGGTTATTTCTGACCTTGTAACACTAAATCTTCTTCGGCTACGACATGCTTTCTTATTGCTCACACTCATGGAATAAGGCTTTACTGTCACCAAAGAAAATGATAAACTCATCACCATTTTTCTATTCTCAAGCTAGCACCTTGTATTGTACTTTACTTGGGATCGTGCAGCTATATAAGTCAATGTGAAGGAGCCTATTATCAACTATATATTTATCTTTTCTTTCTGTATAAACTATGGTTATAATTTGTATAATTTGGGATGTAAACATCAACCATTTGAATGGTAATTTGGTATAACATAGAATATTCTTATAAGATTGATGCTTCACATGGCATTTCAGTCTTGACATCTGGCTAACGAATGAAACAACGGAATTTGTATAATAAAGTTGGGACCTAGTTTATACATTAAACAAAGTTGTAGAATATTTGTTTATTTATGCGTCACATAGTTTGGTTTGAGCAAGAACGGGACTTTCAAAGATGCTGGTTTTGTCTTTTAAAAGGCCACCAAAATTTTCTCCAGCATCTGTGTCTTCTAGTTAAGTTGGTTGTAAAGAATCTTAGTCACCCGTGATGCCTTCCCTCCGTGCATTATCCCTTTCCTGGACTTCGCATTTTGGTAATTCAATTGTTTTTTCTTATGTAATTCAAAAGTTTTTTTTTTTTCATAACTTTCTTCAACTTTTGGAAATCAATTTTTGATAGGTTATATATATTTTTCATATACGGTTATGGTCATGGTCATGGCATAGTTATGGTCATTGAGAGATTGTGGTTCTATATGGTTATATGACATTAGTCTTACACATATAAGACCTTAGACACCACTTTTACACCAAAACGCTCTGATACCACTGATAGGTTATATATATTTTTCATATACGGTTATGGTTACACCACTTTTACACCAAAACCTTAAGGCAATGTTGTTATGGGTCTTTATTCTTATATAGTGTTTAAATTTGTCTTTTCTATCCAATGTGGGACTTTTTGACTCACACCGAACCACCACTGATAGGTTATATATATTTTTCATATACGGTTATGGTTATGGTTATGCGGTCAGTCACTCCGAACCATATAGGTTATATATATTTTTCATATACGGTTATGGTCATGGTCATGGCATAGTTATGGTCATTGAGAGATTGTGGTTCTATATGGTTATGACATTAGTCTTACACATATAAGACCTTAGACATCACTTTTACACCAAAACCTTAAGGCAATGTTGTTATGGGTCTTTATTCTTATATAGTGTTTAACTTTGTCTTTTCTATCCAATGTGAGACTTTTTGACTCACACTTGGACTATTCCCAACAATTTTCACTCCCAAATTGCACTGAATTGCATAATTTAAAACATAATTTAAAAATTATTTTTTACTAAAAAGAGCAAAAAACAGAGTTCCTTCTATAGACAGAAAAACAGTTACAGGGAGAGGTTATGCCAAAGGCAGCTCTTGAAAGTCATTGAGTAAATGAAGCAATGGATTCTCAAGGTTCTTTTATTTAAAACTAAATTTTTACACTACACATATTAGACAAGATATCTGAGAATGCGTTATTATTGGGAATGTGATTCTCAACTATGTTATTGCAATTGTATTTTTGAAGAAGTTATTATTGGAAAATGTTATTCTCAACTATGCTATTGTAATTGTATTTTGAAGAAGGACCCTAATTTTTGGGATAAGCAAAAAGTATATTTATATTTTTTTTAGCTACCGTAATCTCTTATAATATGTTTATGCTACAAATGCATCTACATTAGATGTGTCAAAATGGGTTGAAATTTACGAGCTAACCCGGCTCACCATGGGTTCAGGTCGGATTTGGTTGAAATTTTTTTTTACAAATTTCTATACGGGTTGATTTTTGACCCGGTTCATCTGGGTTGAATCCGTGGTAAGCCGGGTTGGCTCAAAAACCTGCAGATAAAAGGGTCATGCAATTTGTTTTTTATCCAACACATAAATAATTTGTATTTTTTTATTTTGGTTTGTATTTGCATTCTATTAAAGTTTATTTAGATTTTAATTAGAATTACAATTTAGTTTTGGCTGAAAAAAGAAATTGTATTTTTTTTAATTAAATGAACCCGTGAGCTAACCCGTTTAACCCGCAAACCCGTAGTGGACCGGGTCGGATTTGAATTTTTTTGACTTGCTAAAAAGTGAGTCAAGTTGGATTAGCTCACTAAATCATTAATCCGTAATAAATCGAACTGAGTCGGACCAGGTTACCAATTTTAACGGCCCTAATATACATATACGAACATATAACAACCAGAAACTTCATATATAAATTAAGATACCTTATTGTCTTTTATATATATATATATATATATATA
>Ga0214545_1006067_pt1 | contig 21326 bp, 29 predicted proteins | sample CNSS4metaG_FD_160064 | JGI IMG/M metagenome (GOLD analysis project Ga0214545, IMG submission 160064) | Root nodule microbial communities from cowpea collected in UCLA plant growth center, Los Angeles, California, USA - CNSS4 | ecosystem: Host-associated > Plants > Roots > Nodule | place: USA...
CTCAATGCCTAACCAATGCAACCAATTCATATTTCATACTAACCAATACAATTCAATAATCATAAAACCCACAACACGTTTTAATATACACAAAATAATACAAATTTAATAACACACAAAAAAATTAACATACATAGGACTCAAACCCAAGTCCTTTCACACAATAGAAGTACTTTCAACCACATGAGCTAGTACTTTTCCATGTCATACACTCCGCATTTATTACTTTAAAGGTTCCCCTTACCCACATTTATCCACTTAATTACTTAATTAATTATTTAATTTTTCCCGGGTCTTACAACTCTCCTCCTCAACGTTTATGATATTGTCAAGCACCGAGTTAAATTTCTCATAAAAGACTAGTACAAGGGAAACCTCGGTGCCTGAGTACCAAGATGTAGAAAATACATGAGTTCAACATCGACAAAAGAGGCCTTAAGCTTAAAGAATATATCTTTGAAATTCTTGAAATATTGGGTACAAACCGTGAATAAAGACCACGCTGAGCATTGTTCAAATATACCCAGTTGATCTTAGCCCTATGCTTCGTTCAGTAAACAAAACATGAACGAGTAGACTCGAGGAGCAAAAAATGCAGACTCAGACGAGAAAGGAGCAGGCGCAAAGGAAGCATAAATGAACGAAAAAGTGGAGACGATGGTAAATGCCAGCAGGTATAAAGAATTCAAAATGACAAAATCCATCACTAGGAGTCGTTTCGATTCAAAACGGTCACAACCCCTTGGCATTTCACTTCTCAAACTCTAACCACTTAGAACTGGCCATGTCAACCACTAAGCGACGCATTTAATGCGGCGAGACCTTTCGCACAACAACATAATCATTGCAATATTTTAGGAAAAAAACCTCATTAATGCTTCGTGGTTCCTAGTAAAGTGTGCCCAACTCGGTAGCATGTTCTAAAGCCTACCCAACTCGACAACATGTTCTCCAGCCTGCTCAAATCGTAGCACCTTCTAAAGCCTGTTTGACTCAACAGAATGTATTAAAGTCTACCCAACTCGATTACTCATTCTAAAAGCTTACTCAACCCAACAACACGTACCAAACCTGCCCATACCAACAGTGTAAAGCTTGTGCTAAATTTTGTCCAAATGAACATATCAAAATAGCCCATCCACCTGCAAGGTCAATAACAACCTCTTGCAACTCGACCTAATAGCCATCCCACTTGCAAACTCTTAAAAAACCGGCCACAGCTCGACCAAGAGGTTAGTTAGTGTCACAATGACAATGCCTTATACGCTAATCAAACTCCCGAGACTAGAGGGCTTATGTGCCTACCCGGTTCAATAGGTTTGCCCAATAATACAAATCAATAAGGCCCATTAAACCTTAATGGTAAGAAGATATTTGTCACCTGTCCAAAAGCTTACCTCAAATCCCCGTAAGAATAATTTATATATAGGTAAAAATTAGATGTTATATTATAACATGGAGGTCTCATAACTGTATTATTAGTGAATCAATAAATTGAAAAATGTAAAATATATAAAAGTACTTAAAAAATGTAATATATATATATATATATATATATATATATATATGTTCTTAAAATTTATTAAACACTAGAAATTTATTAGATATTTATTAATACCAAATGGTAAAAGAATATATTAAAAAATATATATGAAAGATTAATATGATGTATGTTAATGTCTTATGTCAACATAACAATTATTCAAAATCAACTACATTTAATTTAAAGGTCCTAAATGATGAGTCCATCCTGACCCAACTCTAGGCCCACATGCAACTCAAGGTCCAAGCCCAATCAAAGGCCCAATAACAAGAGGCATGCTTAGAAAGATTCAAATGGACTTCTCTCAACATGGCCAAAATTATCATGGGCTTCAAATGTTATTTCCATGGGCTAAGGAAGATGTCAAAATATGAGGATGCATGTTGGAACATAGTAGATTTTATTTTGGGCCAAATGTTAGGCCATGCTTTGTAGAATAAAATGTCAAAGTATATTGCTGTTTAGCCTTCAAATTGAGCTATTTCAAGCCTAATTAAAAGCTTGGTCGAGAGTTACTTGAGAGGCAAGCTTCGAGCGCGTCTTTTCCTCATGGTGCAAGCATGGAGAGTATGACTTGCCACATGGCTCTTGATCCCTCACTCCTTTGCATCACACGACCATAGATTAAGCTTCCTCTCCAACCTACATTTCCATTTCATTTGGTTTTGTATATGCATTCCATTAAGGTCGACCATCCTACTATAAATTGGGCCTCCTTCCACTTGTATTGGGTTACTTTTGCTTGGTAATAGACTTGATGTTTAGAGCAGTCCATACTATTACCTCAAGAGTCAAATGCTACATTAGCTTTCTACCTTAGCTCTTCTAGCCCCCTTCCTTAGGATAGTCTTCTTTCCTAGACTTCATCTCCACCACATCACTCCATAGCTACAAGAGCCTTCAAAATTGTCTCCATCTCCTTCATCCAGCTGCATCCGCTGCCATCCATGGAGCTCCTCTTCTCCATTTTGACGCAAGGAGCTCCATCAAGTGGTATTTAGAGCCATCCAAGCCTTGGTGCATCCTTCCTCTCGATTTGGGTAAGTTTTTGGATCCATTCTTGTGTTTTGCTTCCATTTCCGTCTTATTTCACTTCTTCTCCTTGTCTTCTTCAAGTTTTTCTTCCATTCTACCGATTGGCTTTGAGTTTACATGAATCTTCTTGATTCAAATTGTAGTTCTACTTGACTCAATGGTGTACATGTATTTTTAGCTTCCATTTTCTTGTTTCCAGCACTTTGTTCTTGTTTCCTTGCTATTTTCTTCATTTTAATTGGTGCATCTCTTTAATTTTCAGTTCGTTATGTTGTGTTTTGTCTTAAGTCATGTTTAAATAATTTGTTTCATCTTCATTTTGATTCCATTGCTAAATTCTGCACTTGCTTGATGAGAACCAAGTCCTACATCACACAATTGAGCTATGAACTTTAAGTGATGCTTGTGGATGTGTAAGGCAAGGTCTCAATATTTTTTGTCCATTTCACTTATTGGATTGTTCTTTTGAGTGTTCTAGATGTTTTTCTATGATTCATGTTTGATTTTAGATCATAATAAACTTCATTCATCTTGAATTTCATAGAACATCTTGCAATTTCCGTGAGCAATTATGCTCTAGTTTTCTTTTCAGTTTTCATTGCACACACACCTACTGTTTGTGATTTATTTTGAACAAATGACTTGACCAAAATTTTATCTGATTTTTTCCTCTTGAAACTAAGAGAAAGAAGAAAATGACAAAAAAATAATAATTCAAAAGTGTTCAGTACAAAAAATATGATAAATCTTTGAATCAGGGGTAGAAAATCCCGTTTTCTGGTCTAGCAGCTTTAGGATTTTCAAATTTTAGTGCGGTTTTTGGTGTGTTGGCAACTTCTTAAGTGCTCTTTGTTGTTATAATTGATTGCTTGATTGTGTACTTTACATTGCTATGAGTTTGCCTTCATTAGAAGTGGATTTTCTTCCCTCAATTTGGCACAAATTTGCAATGAGTACAGTGGCTATTTTGTGAGCAATTTTAGTTCTCTGCTTTTCAATTTTTCTATTCCATTCTAGTACTATTCTAGGTTCCTTTTGTTTGTGCTAGCCTTTACTTCTTGCCTTAATTTCTTGTCATTTCTTGGCTTTCTTTCAAGTCTTGTCTCATATTACTTCCATTTGGTTTAACTTCCTTAATTAGCTTTTCTTGTTTTATTCTTTGCTTCGTTCAAGTTTGTTGCCCTTGTGTTTACTATGATATTGTGGGGATTATGCTCTATAAATCATTTCTATGCTAGTGGTAGCATCTTAGGAGGTGGAGTTTAAGGTAGACTTTTAGTTTGCTTGATTTCTTGAGTGCTTCCTCCTTTTTGCTTCCAACTTGTGTGAGCTTTGAGCCATATTTCATTGTGATGTGAGTGCTAACATTTTGGATTGATATAATTTTTCTTTGCTATTTTTTTATCAGGTTGTGTTGCTATTTTGGGCAGAATCGTGATTGTTTTGGTGCTATTTTGAACCTCAATTTCGTTGCTAAGGTGCTTTACAAGTGCCTTAATTGGTGGTTGATCTTTGCTCATCAACAAGGAGGCTACAAGCCAAGCATATTGCTCTCAGATTGTCGACTTTAGACAGCACATTAGCAGCACATTTTGGAGTTTAATTGATGTTGTTTTAGCTTTATTTCATTCTTCCTTTTGCCTCTTTTGGACACCTTATTTGGTACCTTTTTTAAGCTCCCTTCATTTATGAAAATTGCTTCTTCTTAGCACCAAATTTGACACATTAAGTGGTCTTGGGTTGCTTCATTTTGAATACCAAATTAGTGCACCAAATTTGCTTTAAATTTTTCCATTGTAACTTGTGGCCTACTTAGGTGTCTTGGGGAGCAAAAGGTGTTCGATTTCATCTCCTATGTAGAACCTTTTCTTACCAATAGTGCAACGTTTTTAGTAGTAAATGTGTTAAAAGTTTCAAGTGCTTTCTCACCCGCTTCTTAGGCTGCATAATTAGACGTGTAGTGATTTAAAATTGTGAGACCAAAGTCTCTAAAATTCTGCCATTTAGGGTCCATTTTTAGTGTCAACCTTTTTCGTTCTTTGAGTCTTGTTTGTTTGTGCTTAGTGACTCAAGTAATTCTATTTACTTAGCACTTAGACAATTGTGTGTTCCTTAAAACCTTTTGCAAATGTATCTTGGCAAGGATTAGCCTTGGTGCTTAAGAAGTCTTAAAGACTCACCTCGCCTAACTTGGAGGTCCACTTGTGCTTGGTTTCTTCTTCCACACTTTGTTCAAGTTTCTAAGTTCTTTCAATCACCACGAGCTCTAAAAGGGCTACTTGTGCTAGTACCTAATATTAACAACATGTTGATTAAACCAACCTCCATACAAGTGGTGATGAAGAGGTTGAGGTTGATCCTAGAGTCCTAAATAACATCTCTCAAGAGGTTAGGGACCTCAAAACTCAAATGGCTTCCATGCAAACCAATCTTCAACTAATTGCTAATCAACTTACCCCTTCGACCCGTAATCCACGTGCCTCTCCTAGGCCTTCTTGAGCTTCTTCAAGGCATGAGTATGACTATGAAGAAGAGAATGATGAGCACATAAACATTAGACAATCGCCTCATGTGAGAAGGTAAAGGCACATACCTCATCATCCCAAAGAAATCAAGATTGACTTGCCTCATTTCCATGGTAGGGATAATGTTGAGGCTTTCCTTGATTAGGTTTATAAAGAGGAGCAACTCTTTGAAAGTCATGTTGTGGAGGAAGAGAGGTGTTCGTCTCTAGCAACTCTTTGAAAGGCATGCTCTTAATTGGTGGACTTCCTTAGTTCTCCATTGGAAAATACAAAGATAGAGTGATATATGATGTCATTCCAATGGAAGCTTGTCACATTCTCTTGGAAAGGTCGTGGAAATTTGACCGCAAAACCACCCACAATGGCCACACTAATGAGATCACCCTCCTTCATAAAAAGAAAAAGTTTATGCTTCACCCTTTCACTCCTAGCCAAGTTTCTGGTGATCAAGCTCAAATTAGAGCTAGAAGAGAGGAAGAGAGTTCCAAGAACTCTACTTTGAAACCCAAGAGTGAGATAGGGGAATCTCCAAATTCCATTCCTAAGGTCATTTCTCATGAAGTACTTTTAACTCAAAAATCTTTGCTCAATATGTTTCATGAGGAACAACCTTCCTATCTCCTCTATGTCACTCTTCCCTTACTTGTCTTCCAAGTTTTTCACTTAAGGATTTACCTCCTTCTATTGTTGCTCTTCTTCAAGATTTTCAAGATGTTTTTCCAAAGGATATTCCTCATGAATTACCTCCTATTAAAGGAATTGAGCACCAAATTGATTTTGTGACTAGGGCTACTCTTCCCAATAAACCTGCTTATAAGACAAATCCAATTGAAACAAAGGAGATAGAGTCTCAAGTGAATGATCCTCTTGAAAAATGTTGGGTACAAAAGAGTCTAAGTCCTTGAGTTTTCCCCATGTTGTTGGTACCCAAGAAATATGGTAAATGGCGCATGTGCTATGATTGTAAGGCTATCAACAACATCACCATCAAGTATAGACATACCATCCCAAGACTTCATGACATGTCGGATGAATTACATGGAGCAATTATTTTCTCCAAAATTGATATCATAAGTGGCTACAATCAAATTCGCATCCAAAAAGGTGATGAATGGAAAATCGCTTTTAAGACCAAGTTTGGCCTTTATGAATGGTTAGTGATGCCCTTTGGCCTAACCAATGCTCCAAGTACTTTCATGCGCTTAATGAATCATGTCTTGAGGGGTTGTATAGGGAAGTTTGTTGTTGTTTATTTTGATGATATTTTAGTGTTTAGTAGGAGTTTTAGTGGTCATGCAGGTCATCTTAGGAATGTTCTTTCAATTCTTAGTGATGAGCAGAGGTTCGCAAATATTCGCCAAAATCATCGTGCTGAACAGTGGAGATGCTCGCGAACCATCCAATAGTTGATTTATTTGATGGAAATCGACCAAATACACATAGTGCAAGGCATAAACAACCAAGCTCTATTTATGGAACTTGGAATCTTACTGGCGAGGAAAATCTAGGAATTACTCTTGATGAAGGGTGAGCTATGACAAAAAGGGGATAATCCACACTCTCATTTATCAAAGCTGAACTATTACAATCGATGGTTTGCCTTCTATAGAATGAAGAAAGGCAAACACTAAAAACCCTAACAAAAGGGGCGTGTGAAGAGGGAAAGGAAACGTGACCAAAATAACCTAGCTAAGGGGAAGGATGCGTGAAGGGAATAGAAGGAAAACCCCAGCAGCTAAAGGTTGCAACTCTTGATGAACCCTAGATGTGCCTCTAAAAAAGGAAGGATGATTTAGATGCGTAGGTGATACGACAATGAGTGTTGGTGGATTAAGTTGTGTTTCAGGCTCATTCATAAGGTGCATGGAGAGAAGACTTCAGGTTGCAAACCCAGACAAAAATTAGCATGAACAACTTCTTCCACTAATGCTTTGGAGCGTGTACACGTGTTGAAAGCTTAAACAACGAATTGGCTTCTCGTGTCTACGTGTTGACTAGATTAGTGGTTGGCTGATTGGGCTGATAGAATGATCTTTGGCCAAAATAAATACAAGGAAAGTAATACAAACAACACTTAAGATGTGGGCCAAAATACAAGCCCAAGAAAATACTAATTATACCCCAAATCACTATTCTATACAATTATTTAAAAACAAACAAATAAAGAGAACTAAGAACTGGACCTAGGCGTTGGCCCAAGCTATAAGTGTACTCTTTTGTGTGGATAGTGTAGTTTTCTAAGGTTTTGTAGTCAACAAAAATGGGGTTCATGTTAACCTCGAAAAGATCACGGCCATCCAAGAATGGCCTATTCCTAAAAATGTTGGGGACATATGTAGTTTTCATGGTCTAGCAAGATTTTATAGAAGGTTCATACCCAACTTTTCCACTCTTGCTTCACCTTTGAATGAACTTGTAAAGAAAGATGTTCCTTTTGTTTGGGGAGAAAGGCAACAAAAAGCTTTTCATGAGATTAAGGCTAAACTCACTCAAGCTCTCATTCTTGCTCTTCCAAATTTTGAGAAAACCTTTGAGTTTGAATGTGATGCTTCGAGTGTTGGCATTGGTGCGATTTTGTTACAAGAAGGTCATCCCATTACATATTTTAGTGAAAAATTAAATGGGCCCTTGCGTAATTATCCCACCTATGATAATGAACTTTATGCACTTGTGAAGGCACTTCATACTTAGGAGCATTACCTTGTTTCAAAAGAATTCATCATTCATAGTGATCGTGAATCTATCAAGTTTTTGAAGAGCCAACATAAGCTTAATAAAAGGCATGCCAAATGGATGGAATTCCTAGAACAATTCTCATACATCATCAAATACAAGAAAGGGAAAACTAATGTTGTGGTTGATGCACTTTCAAGAAGATACAATTTTCTATCCACCTTACGTTCTCAAATTCTTGGCTTTGACAATGTTTGTGAATTGTATCTTCAAGATCCATATTTCGCTCTCATCTACAAAACTTGTGAACATAAGTCCCAAGAAGGTTTCTATGTGAACAATGGGTATTTGTTCAAAGAAGGAAGAGTTTGTATTCCTCTTGGTTCGCATAGAAATCTTCTTATCTACGAAACACATGAAGGAGGATTTATGGGACACTTTGGGGTTGTTAAAACTTTAGCCATGCTTAAAGAAAAATTCTTTTTGCCCCATGTGAGGAAAGAGGTCCAAAGATATTGCTCTAGTTGTATCACATCTTTACATGCCAAATCTACTACAATGCCTTCTAGCCTTTATACTCCTTTGCCTATTGGTTTCACCCCTTGGGAGGATATAAGTATGAACTTTGTCCAAGGACTTCTAATAACTTCCATCTATTTTTGTGTTTGTGGACCGCTTTTCAAAAATGACACATCTTATACCATGCCGCAAAGTAGATAATGCTAGCAATATAGCAAAGTTGTTTTTCAAAGAAGTGGTTTGTTTTCATGGTCTACCCAAAACCATTGTGTCTGATAGAGATAATGAGTTTCTAAGCCACTTTTGGAGAACTTTGTGGTCAAGGCTAGGGACCAAACTATCTTTTTCTACTACTTGTCACCCACAAACTGATGGGCAAGCTGAAATAGTCAATAGATATCTATCCACTTTGTTGAGGGTCATCCTTAAAGGAAACCATAAATCTTGGGATAAATATATTCCTCATATTGAATTTTCATACAACTGAGTGGTCCATAGCACCACCAAGCTCTCTCCTTTTGAGGTTATCTATGGTTTCAATCCTATCACACCTTTAGACCTGATACCATTTCCTACTTCTTTTGATTTCATCTATAAAGAAGGGGTATCTAAATCTAAGTTCATAAAGGATTTACATGAAAAGGTGAGAAACCAAATTGAAGCTCAAACTGGAAACTTTGTCAAATATCACTACAAGGGCAAGAAAGCTAGGAGTTTTAATGAGGGTGACTTAGTTTGGCTACATTTAAGAAAGGAAAGGTTTCTATATTTAAGAAAATCCAAACTTAGTCCCTGTAGTGATTGTCCATTCCAAATAATCAAAAAGATCAATGATAATGCTTATAAATTGGATCTTCTTGTTGATTATGGTGTTCAATTCGTATTTAATGTATCTGACTTGATTGCTTTTGTAGGTTCTGTGGATAATGATGAACATCAAGATTTGAGGACAAATCCTTTCCAAAGGGGAGCAGATGATGAGTCCATCCTGGGCCAAACTCTAGGCCCACATGCAACTCAAGGCCCAAGCCCAATTAAAGGCCCAATAACAAGATGCATGCTTAGAAAGATTCAAATGGGCTTCTCTCAAGATGGCCAAAATCATCATAGGCTTCAAATCTTATTTTCATGGGCTAACGAAGATGTCAAAATATGAGAGGATGCATGTTGGAGCATTAGAGTAGATTTTATTTGGTAGATTTTATTTTGGGTCAAATGTTAGGTGATGTGTGGCGATAAAAAAAAATCTATTTATTTTTTTATTACAATATACTTATAAAAATTTAGAGGCAAAATTTATACACTAATATATGATTATATTTAAAATATTCACATTTATATATATATATATATATATATATATATATATATATATATATATTTACAATACTATATATATCCTATATCCACATTGTTTAGTACATTTTATATTTCCTACACTAGAAGAGGAAGAAGGGTTATTGATTTACAGTTTCCCCCTCATATGCGGTTTATCAAACAAGTGGAGGGAAAAGGTTATGGATAGGATTCACTTGGACTATTGGGGGTAAATAAAAGGTAACTCTGATTTGTCCTTCGATGACAATCGGCGCGTTTAGAGCAAAGAGAAAAGTAATGGTAGAGTTTTCCGTTCCCTAAAATGTTACAGAATTATTTATTGCGTTGGTCTGCCATGCATTTCCCGGGGAAAACAACCACAATGTCAACGAAGAAGGGATCAGGCATGTTGGGAGCAATCATCTATGATAAGGTTATAAAATTTTATTTTTCACACACAACCAAAAGTGGGGAAGTGAGACAAATATCACAAAAAAAAATACAACATATCATAATAAAATAAAATGAAATAAAAATTCTCCCAAATCCATGAAACTAAATTTAATCATACTTTATAAAGATATTGATTACTTTTGTAGTGACTAGTCAAGATAAATGAGCTCATGGCCAACAAAGTAACTCAAGAACATCTCATCTTGAGTAATACTAACTCGTTTAAATCCCTAAGGTCATACCTCCAACTACAATAATCAAATCTTTATTTATCATAAGTTTCATTTTAATATTAAACCATATAATTATATAAATAATTAAATAGATAGGATCAATGAATATAAATAAATAAAAAGGTCCAGTACATAACTGAAGATAAATATAAATAAGTAAATGAGAGTAAATATAAATTGAATAAATAGAACTAGTGCACAACTGGAGATGAATATAAATAAATAAATAGGAACGAGAACTAAATATAAATTAGAATAAGGTTTGGGACACCTCACTTAAAGGTAAAAATAAAATAAAATTATGAGGAGATAAGAAAAATTAAAAGTCAAAAGATAGAATGATAAATGTCTCCTTCCCTTACCTTAGGGATTGAAAAAAGGGTCTGAATAAATGCATGATTCAACTCTTATTTCTCCTTGGAGTCTCACTGTTTCGTTTCTTTTTTTTCTGATTTGCCTCTCTTTAACTCTCAGATCTCTCTTTTTTTTCTCCTTCCTTTGCTTCATATGACTTTCAATGAACCACCTCCATATATATAAAGGCTTGAACATTAAATTCATCTAATCTTTGCAGAGATTTGCAGTACAAAAGAATAGAATATCATTAACTGAAACTTTATCTCTTTTTGAACAATGTACTTGCACCATTTATTCCAAGATAAACTTGTATTATATTTGTAAACATAATTCTATTATAATGTTTATCTGATATATAATATATATATATATATATTTCCCAACCATACCTAGGTACGCGGCACCAGACACACCCGCCAACCGCTTACCTTAACAGAGCCCCCCCCCCCCCCCCCCCCCCCCCCCCCCACCCCCCACCACCTACAACAGCCCCCCCCCCCCCCCCCCCCGGGGTTCATGAAGCACCCAACATGGCTGATAACCGCCCGCATCACCGTCCGCTATAAAAGATCCCAACCCCTGGTATGCGGCCCCCAGCAAAGTCTCAGCTGCTTATTCGACCCAGGTCCCACCAGCCTCATACGTCACACCAAACACCCTCCCTGAGGAGCACGGCCCTCAGCAAGATCGAGGACCGCATACTCATAGAAGGCAATCTCACAAACTATGTGGTCCTTGGCGGCACCCTGGTGGTCGCCTACCCCGCGTTACTGACCGCCTACCCCATATTGCAAGTACCTTTCCACAAGACAGCCCAGATCTGTAACGTAACCATTCCGGCCAACAACATGAAACCACCCATCCACAGAGATCCTCATGACCGAGTACCGAATACCGTCAACCCCTGAAGGATCCCTTGGTAATTTCCCTTCTAAACACTGGATCCAAGAATAGCCAAAAAGGGGAATGTTGGGCTAGAAAAGCCCATTCCAAGTAGGACCCACAAGTAAAAAGGTATAAATAGCACATTGTTCCATGCATTGATTACGCATTAAATTATTCTGATACTCTGACATCACCAGTGCTGACTTAGGCATCGGAGTGTCTTTTGCAAGTCCCCTACTCCGCCCCTAGAATCCCTTTGAAGCAACAGAAGAGCAGCCGAGATCAGCTGTTTGAAGTCCTCAAGTGATTTGTGAATTACAACCTTTGGTCTCGTAAGAACATCTGGCGCCCACCGTGGGGCCGAAGAGTACTTCACAGATCCAAAACAACCACCCAGAAAGACAAGATGGTTTCCACGAGAAGCAAGACAATAGATGTCCCCCCGTGGTCCCAACTGCTGAAGTTGGGGACCCCAGACCAACATCAGAGATTTCCCGCATTCTGGAGGCCCAAGCCAGGATGCAGCAAGAGTTTGCAGAATACAAGAAAAGAAACGCAGATGAGATGGAAGCGTTGAGAGAGGAAAATTCCCGCCTTAGGCAAAAGATAGAAGCAGACCAAGCCGCTAGGGAGCCCTACCAACCTCGATCAAGGGTGGATATTCCCCCTCACTCAAAGGTCGATGCTCCTCCCCTTTCAAGAGTTGACATCAACCCAACCGAAGATGAAAGCGAATACAGATCCACCGGACCAACGATAGGTGGTAACTACAGCTCCTTCGCCTCGAAGAGGAACCGCCGCCACCCCTTCATAGACGGGATCACAGAAACCCCTCTGCCCCATAAATGGAAGGCACCCACTGTAACGTACGACGGCACAACGAATCCAGATGAGTTCGTATCTATTTATACCAACCAGGTAGGGTTATATTCCACTGACGATGTCGTTCTGTGTAAGTCGTTTTCAGTGGTCCTCAGAGGATCGGCTCTATAATGGTTCATGAGCCTTCCCCCTACACCATTGACTCCTTCACCACACTTACCACCACCTTTACCACCCAATTCGACACAAGTCGTCGCCACGACCTCACCACAATTGCCCTTCTCACCCTCAGACAGGAGGAGGGAGAACCTCTCTGAGTTTTTATCGACAGATTTGGCGCCATCGCCATGAAAATCAAGGACCTTACCCCCAATCTCATTTTGATGTACATGATGACCTCCCTCCGACCAGGACCCTTCGCTGATGAGTTAGCAATGTGCCCCCCCTAAGCATGCAGGAGCTTAGGAAAAGAGCATCCATGTTTATTAGAGTCGAGGACATGAGGCGATACCAAAGCAACGCTCAGACTCCCCCGGCGCGAGCCGACATCAAGAGACCTAACACAGAAAGTAGAAAATGACTTTCAAGGCACCGACCCCAACCAAGACGACCCTATGGTCATAACCATAGAAGTAGAAAACTTCGCAGTCAAGAAAGTGCTCATCGACTAAGGAAGTTCTGTAGATATCTTATACTGAAAAACTTTCAACAAACTACAGATACCCCTAGCCGACCTCACTCCCCATAATGAACCCATATATGGATTCTCAGGCGAAAGAGTCCCAACAAAAGGATACATCGACCTCCACACAACCTTTGGAGAGGGTAGACAAACGAAGACCATACCCATCCGCTACCTAGTCGTGGAGGCCCACACATCCTACAACATACTTCTGGGAAGACCATCCATCAACGCCTTGGGAGTCATCGTATCCACCCCACACCTCGCCATGAAATTCCCATCCCCGCAAGGCGACATAATCACGGTACACGGCGATCAACGCACCGCCAGGGAATGCTATATAGCAAGTATAAAACTTCCCTACCCACCCTTGACAACCCACAACATCGAACACTCCCAGGCAAGAACAGCCTTGGCAGGAGACGACCTCGACCCTAGAATAAACTCTGAAGCCAGGGTCGAGCCCGTTGGGGACATAAGACAACTCCCCCTAGCACAGCAGAATCGATTCCTCCAAATTGGCACCACCCTCCCCGAGGGAGAGGAGCACCACATCGAACAAATCCTTAAACGGAACGCCGATCTTTTCGCCTGGTCCGTAGCAGATCTCCCTGGCGTACACCCCAACGTAGCCTCCCACAAGTTATCTGTCTTCCTCAACGCCAAACCTGTCTCCCAGAAGAAGAGGAAACTCGGAGAAAGCAGAAGACAAGCAGCAAACGTGGTGCTAGTAAAGAAACCCAGCGGCAAATGGCGCATGTGCGTAGATTACACAGACCTAAATAAAGCTTGTCCATGGGATGCCTACCCACTCCCCAACATCCACAGACTAGTCGATGGGGCTGCAGGACACGGGGTACTAAGTTTCCTTGATGCCTATTCCGGCTACAATCAGATACCCATGGCCGATGAAGACAAGCTTAAAACCGCTTTTATCACAGAGGAGGCCAACCTTTTCTATAAGGTCATGCCCTTTGGCCTCAAGAACGCTGGCTCGACGTACCAGCACCTGATGGATAGAGTCTTTCAACCACTCCTCGGCAGAACGGTGGAGGTTTACGTTGACGATATCATCGTCAAGTCCCCCAACCCCAAGCAGCACTCAGCAGATTTGGCCGAAGTCTTTCAGGCCCTGCGAACGTATAACATCAAACTCAACCCCGAAAAATGTACCTTCGGGGTCGACGGCGGCAAATTCCTCGGTTTCATGCTCACGCAACGCGGGATCGAGACAAACCCTGAAAAATGCCAAGCAATAATCGACATGAGAAGTCCAACAAATGTCAAAGAAGTGCAACGACTAGTAGGCAGATTAACCACCATCTCACGCTTTCTCCCCAAGTTCGCAGACAAAACCAAACCAATGATCAAGCTACTAAAGAAATCTGCCAAGTTCGTCTGGGACGAGACCTGCGAACAAAACTTCAACACTTTGAAACAGTAACTCACCACCCCCTCGATTCTCACCAAACCAGATCTCCACCTTCCCCTAGTGATGTACATCGCGGCATCTACGAACGCCGTTAGCTCCGCACTCTTCCAAGAGAAAGACAACACCCAACAGCCCATATATTTCACAAGCCGAATCTTCCAAGACCCGGAAACACGATACCATATGATTGAAAAGGTAGCCCTTGCACTGATAACTGCAACACGCCGATTACGCCCATACTTTTAATCCTACACAGTCATCGTCAGAACAGACCACCCTGTACAAAAAATCCTCCAGAAACCAGATTTGGCAGGACGGCTATCTTCTTGGGCCATCGAATTGTCGGAGTTCAATATCCGATATGAACCACACGGACCCATCAAAGCGCAATGCTTAGCAGACTTCGCCAACGACCTTCAAAACCAACCCCCCACCCAAGACACTTGGTGGACAATACATGTAGATGGCTCCTCGAACCCTCAAGGCGTCGGTGCAGGAATAGTACTGGAAGGCCCCGACGACATCCTTGTTGAACAATCCCTCCGCTTCAATTTCAAAACTTCCAACAATCAAGCAGAGTACGAAGCTATAATAATTGGCCTCAATCTAGCACGAGACGTCGGTGCCAAGAAACTACTCTGCAAAACAGACTCCAAGCTCACAATGGGACACCTCAACGGCGAATACCAGGTCAAGGACACCATGCTCTCGCAATACTACCACACGGTAACCGCCCTCATCGAACACTTCGAGGCCTTCAAAATCGAACATGTCCCTAGAAGTAACAATACTAGAGCCGTTATCCTCTCCAAGCTCGCTAGCACTAAGAAGAGGGGGCGATACAAGTCACTTTTGCAACACACCCTGAGCGTACCCTCCATCGAACAAAATAATCAATGCCTCAGCATTACCACAACCGGCACCTGGATGGAACCCTTTGTCAAGTACCTAGAAGAAGGAACCACTCCAGCAAACGAAGACAAAGGATGGGCTCAAAAAGCGGCACGCTATACTTTAATTGAGGGAGAACTGTTCAGAAGAGGCTTCAGCAGACCCTTGCTCAAGTTCATCACACGCGAACAAGCCGAATATGTCATGCAAGAGATACACCAAGGGATCTGTGGCTATCACTCGGGCCCCAAAACCATGGCTGCCAGGATACTACGCGCCAGATACTTCTGGCCAACAATGGAGGGAGATTGCACCACACACGTCAGAAAATGCGTTTAATGTCAAAATACGGTCCCGTAACGCACGTACCCCAAGAAGAACTCCACCATGTGTCATCACCGTGGCCATTTTCCAAATGGGGGATGGACATAATCGGCCCCTTCGCACCAAGAAAAGGTCAAGTAAAATTCCTACTCGTCGTAGTAGATTACTTCTTCAAGTGGATCGAGGCAGAACCCCTTGCCACTATAACAGCCAACCAAGTGCAGCGCTTCGTCTGGAAGAACATCATCTGTCGTTACGGTATCCCTCACACTATCATAACTGACAACGGCCGCCAGTTCATAGACAAAGGCCTCACCGAATTCTACCGCAACTTGAAAATCACGCACATCACCAGTTTCGTCGAGCACCCGCAAACAAACGGTCAAGCAGAAGCTGCAAACAAAGTCCTCCTCGACCAACTCAAGAAACGACTAGACGGAGCAAAGGGGAAATGGTCAAACGAGCTTCTCGAAATATTTTGGACATATAGATGCACGCCCCAATCGTCAACCCACGATGCACCATACACCCTTGTCTACGGAACCGATGTCGTGATTCCCGTAGAAATCAGACAACCATCCCTACGTCAGCGGCGCCACAACCCACAATCCAACGACGACTACATGAATACCCATCTCGACCTCCTATATGAAGCACGAGAAAAAGCACGCATCCAAGACCTTGCGACCAAACTAAGAGCCGCCAGAAGATACAACTCCAAGCTCAAGCCGCGCTCTCTCCACAAGGGAGACCTAGTCTGAAGGATGGCCAGTAAAGCACGGAAACACGAAGGCAAATTTTCACCAAACTGGGAGGGCCCATTCCGTATACTAAAAGACGTCAGCAAGGGAGCATATCGTCTGGAGAAGCTTTCTGGGGAGTCGCTGCCCAACACTTGGAACATTTCCCATCTAAAATTTTATTTTAGCTAAACATTACTTGTAAATGGATGTACTCTTTCCTACCCTGGCATTTTTTCCCTAAGGAGGGTTTTGGCCAGGAAGGTTTTAATGAGGCATCCACCCACCAATATATTACAAGGAATCCATTACTCAAAATCTCGTCTATCGCAACTCCCACCCAGCCACTACTCTAAGAGCCGCTGGTCGAAATTAAGACTAACACTCCCAGCCACTACTCTAAGTGCCGCTGGTCAAAATTAAGACTAACACTCCCAGCCACTACTCTAAGTGCCGCTGGTCGAAATCAATTAAATTCCTAGCCACTAACCTAAGTGTCGCTAGTCGAAACTAAAATCTACATTCCCAGCCATTACTCTAAGTGTCGCTGGTGAAACCAAAATAAGTATCCTCAACCACTACTCTAAAAACGCTGAATGACAATACACTACAAGAAACCGTATAACAACACCAAAACGAGATATGTTAACTTAGGCACATCACACAACACAATTAAACAAATCACGGCACGTTGAAACCAACCACACGCATACGCGAATGAATAAACCTCAACTGAGAAAAAAATATCGCGATATAACGAATGAAAGCAAATATGAACAAACAAGCTTTTAATATTCATTTCCAAATCAAGTTACCACCATACAAGCTAATACATAACGACCCTCTCGAATTTACACAACAAAAAAGTACCCAGTCAACAACAAATCAAAATAAAGGTTCTCTTGACCACAAACTCCCACAACCACATTACAAACATTAAACATAAAGATCTCAGCGTCCTCGCCCCAAAGAAACTACGCTAACTACCTACTCCTCAGCTACGTCGTTCTCCCCATCAACAGCCTCGGCCTCGGCCTCTTCCTCCACACCTTCCTCGTTAGATACACGGTCATCACCAACGTTCATTGGAGTCGTCACCAAAGTCCCCTCCTCATCCCTTGCGGCCTCCCCCTCCTCGACCAGCACTTTCAACTTGCTAATCTCCGCCACGTCCAACATCTTATTATCATAGATATCCAAATTCATGTTGAAGCGGCAGTCAGTGACAAAGACCTCTTTATACAAAAACGCAGCCTGCCTCAATGCCTTCTCAAAACCCTTCACATATTCCGTGTACACAGCCTGCTATAAACCGCTAATCTCATCAGCTGCCTCCTCAGACTCTGCTTTCCTCCTCGCCTGCAACTCGCCCACCTCCACTTGCTTTAACTTCAATTTCTTCTCCGCAACCAACACCCCAACCTTCAACTTCTTCACTTCGGCCTCCAACTTTTTCTTCTCGTCATCCCAGTTGCGCTGATCACGCTCTACCTGCACCTTCAACGTAGCCAGCTCATCAGCCAGTTTCTTCCTGTCACCAGCAGCGATCTCTTCCTGCATCATCGCCGACAATCGGTGCCCCAATACAAGTCCACGTGACATATACTCATTTCAGGCCCTCATAATCAATCCAGGATCGGCGGCCTCAACAATTGAACCTTCGGATCTGTCAACTTAATCTCCACCCCCTTCCTCATCTGAACCTTTGCCTTCTCAAAACCACCCAAGTCCGGGTTGTTAGATCCACCAGGCGCAACTCCCCCAGTCTTGGCAAGAGCCCTCAACCTTTTCCTATCCTTTCCAACCCCCTTCAGCTTCGACACAGCCAGCCTTTTCGCAGCAGGACGAACCATCTCCACCACGGGACCATCCAAAGCGGGCGCCTTTGAAGAACCCTCCCCCTTCGAAGAAGCCGCCAGCTGATCCCTGATTTTAGCAAACAGATCTTCTGAAGCCCCCACTTTCTTAGCATAATGAGCCATCCAACCTGCAAAAAAGCAACACATTCAGATTAGTCCAACGCGCGAACCCGTACAGCTACAAGAAAACATACCACAAACATCCCGCCCCGGATCATCAGTCAAATAGCAACAAACTATCCACTTCCCAGGGGCCCTAGGCGGCAATCTCTCCAAAGCTTCTACAACCCGCCTACTTGCTACATCCAACGTATCCTTAGACATCAACTCCCACTTGGTGGGCGAATTTGTCCAATACAACGGGAACCTCGCCGCACCCCCCTCATCCAAATACCACGGCTGATTCCCCGCCTCCATACTCACACGGAAGAACCCATCTTTAAAATTCTTGAAAGATTCCGTGAACCCATCCAACACGCAACTCTTCGGTCTACCCACAAGTGACACCCAACTACACGGATCCCTCAGCCTCGTCACATAAAAGTACAAAAAGCTCTTGGCAGTCGGCTCCAACAAAAGTGCCCTACACAGCAATCTGAACGCTTGCAAACTACCCCAGTTATTCAGATGCAACTGGGTAGGCGCCACGTTCAATAACCTGAGGACACCCATCGTGAAGTTTTCAAACGGAAGTTGAACGTGCAACTTCACAAAAATGCATGAGTACACGTAAAAGAAGTCAGCAGTCGCCCCTCTCTGCCATGACATACACACTCCACGGCACTCACCCGCTCCACCCTCATCGTGTCCAGATCAAAACCCCTCTCAAAAAGATATATGTTATTCAACCAAGATCTAAGCAGCCGAGACCACCTATACTTCGAATAACAATTCCTCAGACCTTCGGCCACCCAACCGTACCCGTCCCGCTTCGGCCATAAGGACTCGGCGTGCTCACCAGGCGGATCCTTACGCACTTCCCTTTCCACCACAACGCGCAGCGACTCAGACGAACTATTGGTAAACTCCAACCTTAATTCTCCACAACTCGCGTCAGACTCCCCGGAATTAGAACCATGAGAAGAGGACGACATACCTTCACAAGAAACAACACGGTCACTACACACGAATATCCTTAATCCCTAGTCGCTATCTCTCTTAGCGAATTCAAGGCACACAACGCAAGTATGAACCAACCACCAACCACGAGCCTTAAATACCAACCTTGCACCCTTTCACATCCCACGCGAAACAGTGCAAGCCCAAGGCCCAAACCCCTTCGAAAAACGCACCCTGACGTAGAACAGTGCAACCCAAACGTCACATCAATTCAATGCATCCTGACACCCCAGTAGCACCTTCTGACAGCCACCTACGAACTCATACTTAACCTTAAAATTCACCAAAGCCAGCACATACATAGCGGCCCATCCACAACAAGCACCCCCCACCGCCATCCAATAAGTTTTTACATCACTTCGTTTCCTCAAGACTGGGAGGCTGGTATACACATAGGGTACGCGACCTTAACCCGCAAATGAAAATTGCAAATAAAGACAACCCCGATAAGTCTTTACGTCGCTATCTCCTCAAGACTGGGAGACTGATGTCCCAACCATACCTAGGTAAGCGACACCAGACACACCCGCCAACCGCTTACCTTAACAGAGCCCCCCCCCCCCCCCCCCCCCCCCCCACCCCCCCCCCAAACCCACTCCCCCCCCCCCCCCCAGGGGTTCATAAAGCACCCAACAAGGCTGATAACCACCCACATCACCGTCCGCTATGATAGATCCCAACCCCTGGTATGCGGCCCCCAGCAAAGTCTCAGCCGCTTATTCGACCCAGGTCCCACCAGTCGCATACGTCACACCAAACACCCTCCCTAAGGAGCACGACCCTCAGCAAGATCGGGGATCGCATACTCATAGAAGGCAATCTCACAAACTACGTGGTCCTTGGCGGCACCCTGGTGGCCGCCTACCCCGCGTTACTGACCGCCTACCCCACATTGCAAGTACCCTTCCACGAGACAGCCCAGATTTGTAACGTAACCATTCCGGCCAACAACATGAAACCACCCATCCACAGAGATCCTCATGACCAAGTACCAAATACCGTCAACCCCTGAAGGATCCCTTAGTAATTTCCCTTCTAAACACTGGATCCAAGAATAGCCAAAAAGGGGAATGTTGGGCCAGAAAAGCCCATTCCAGGTAGGACCCACAGGTAAAAATGTATAAATAGCACACTGTTCCATGCATTGATTACGCATTAAATTATTCTGATACTCTGACATCACCAGTGTTGACTTAGGCATCAGAGTGTCTTTTGCAGGTCCCCTGCTCCGCCCCTGGAATCCCTTTGTAGCAACAGAAGAACAACTGAGATCAGCCGTCCGAAGTCCTCAAGTGATTTGTGAATTACAACCTTTGGTCCCGTAAGAAATATATATATATATATATATATATATATATATATATATATATATATATATATATATATATATATATATACACGTTTGAAGATTACGTATTCATAGTCAAATATATTACGTACATATGTTACGTACATATATTCTTATTTATAACATTTATAATATTATGATATTAAATAATATATATATATATATATAACATTTATAATATTATGATATTACATAATATATATATATATGTTTAAATATTACGTACATATATGTACATATATATATACGTACAATTATATATATATATATATATATATATATATATATATATATATATTTATGATTGGAAAAAAAATTATTATAACTATTTAACCATTTTTTTTTTCATACTGAAAACATTGTGGCATAAATTTTGAGATGTTACATCATGCTTTGTAGAATAAAATGTCAAACTACATTGTTGTTTAACCTTCAAATTGGGCTAATTCAAGCTCAATTAGAAGCTTGGTCGAGAGTTACTTGAGAGGCAAGCTTCGAGCGCGTCTTTTCCTCATGGTGCAAGCATGGAGAGTATGACTTGCCACATGGCTCTTGATCCCTCACTCCTT
>Ga0214545_1006069_pt1 | contig 21319 bp, 12 predicted proteins | sample CNSS4metaG_FD_160064 | JGI IMG/M metagenome (GOLD analysis project Ga0214545, IMG submission 160064) | Root nodule microbial communities from cowpea collected in UCLA plant growth center, Los Angeles, California, USA - CNSS4 | ecosystem: Host-associated > Plants > Roots > Nodule | place: USA...
TATCTTGATCAATAACTTTTTGGATGAGACTAACTTAATTATTTATAAAGAATTTAACACAACCTTAATCAGAATTTAAAACAATGAAATGAACTAATGAGATACTAGAACATGAAACCCTAAACTAAGCTAGCCTAAACTAACGAAATTAACGAAATTACCTAATATAACAACGTAGTTCATGTTTTATTGAATTTTCGTTGAGGAATGCAATCTAATCTAAGAATTAATCTGAATTGTAAACACAGAAGTAATGTAAAATCACCAACAAAACGAATAGAAATTGAATAAAACTGAAAAGTAAAGCTTGAGAACGTAAATTCTGAAGACTTCAAATCCTCATGGTGTGTTTTTGGAGGAGACAATTCAAGAGGGTGATTCATTTATTTGGAGAATTTAAAATTCTTTGTAATGAAATGCTTTGTTTAGATAGAGAAATTAAAAAACATTTAAAATGCATGTATTTTTTTGAAGTATTTCAATTAGCTAAATTAAAAGAAATTTAAATACCCTAAAAAAAGGTGAAATTTAAAATTCTTCTCACTAAACGTCAAATGGACCCGGCAAACCCGACAACCATGATAGGCTAGACTGACTAGACGATCCAGACGAATCGGACCAACCTGACGACACAAACGGGTCGAGCAGACCCGATGACCCAAACGGGTCGGGCGGGCCCGACGATCTACACGGGATGACTTGACGACACATACGGGTCAGGCGAGCTTGACAACTCAAACAGGTCAGTCAAGCCCGACAACCCAAACCGCCCGGGTGAGCCCGACGACCAAGAAGTGTCGAGTTGGCCCAACGACCCAAACGGACCAAGCTAGCTCGACGACATCAACGGGTCAGGCAGGCCTGATGACTCAAATAGGACTGATGACCAAGACATGTCAGCGGGTCCGATGACCAAGACGGGTCAGCGGCTCCGATGACCAAGACGGGTCAGCGGCTCCGATGACCCACACGAGTTTGGCGGGCCAGATGACCTAGAGGTGTTGGACGGTCTTGACGACCCAAAGGTGTCGGGCAGACCCAACGCCTGACCGACCCGTTGACCCGACAAGCCTGACCGACCCGATGACCTAGTTAGGCATGACCGACCCAACAACCTAGACGAGCCTGACCAATCTGACGATCCATCAACACAAACTTGTCGGGTGTGCCCGATGACACAAACAGGCCCAACAACCTAAATAGGTCGGACGGGCCCGACGACCTAGTGGGGCCAATGACCTAGACGGGTTGGGTCGGGTTGGGTTGACGAACTTAACCGCCATGACTAGCTCGTATGGGCCGTCAGGCTAATCAGATTTGTCTGGATCCTTGAGCCGACCCAACCTAGCCCGTTTGGGTTCCCTGGCCTGGCTGAGTCGTTAGGTCGGCCTGACCCATTTGGGTTGTCGAGTCCGTTTCGAAATTTGTCATGAACTCAAAACATAATTAAATCTAAAATAAATAATGTTAAAATGAAATTTTATCTCACATGAAATTCAATTATTTTATCCAAACAAGAAATTAAAATGTAAGGTATTTTAATTTCTTTATCCAAACAAGTTATTTAGAAAACGAAGGAAATTTAATTGCAAGCAATTCAAATACAATGCATTTCAATTTCTCGGCATTGTTGAAATGCTTCATCCAAACACAAGGTCAAACTATGTCAACTTCAAAATTTTCAAAAAAAGCGTTGATTCTTGTTTTTGAACCAAGGCTACCTTTGTAGTCACTTGGTTTTAAGTTAACAACTTTCCATTCTTTGTTTTCTAATGTGATTCCACAATAGAAACTAATATTAAGAAAGAAAAACAAGATTTAATCACTCAAAATAAATTTTTGCATTGGCTTAATTGAAAGAAACGAAGAAAGTGAATTTAATCGGTAAAATTGCATTGTAATGTAATAAGAAATGAAAACTAAAGAAGAAAACCAAATTGTAATTGTTGGAAAGTAAATATATTGCACCACTTCTCAAGAACTCCAGTACATGCTCACTTTGTAGTAATGGAATTGAAGAAATCTATAAAGAGAATGGTCTATTACTAAGAAAGTTGTAAAATTGGGCTGAATGTAAAAGTGTATTGTGTATGCTATGTATGTCTCTATTACAAACTTATATGGCTAACTATATAAGACTAGAGCTGTCAATTTGGTCGAACCAATGGAGCTTGACATTGACCTACATGAGTTGACACTAGTGCATAATGGGTTTTTTACAGTGCTTTATTTGCCTCGGTTCACCTGCAAACGAGGCATATGAAGATGCGATGGAACTTTTGTAATTTTTTCAAATTTTTATGCGTCGGTTGTACTTAGAACCGAGGCATAAACCCCCTAAAATTTTTATTTTTCCCGCTGCATTGATATTTTTAAACTGGTGGGAGACTTTTATGCCTCGGATCACATCTAACTGAGGAAGTTAGATGTTTATGCCTTAGGTCAATTTTAACCAAGGCATATTTGATTGCTTTTCAAGTGAAATATGCCTCGGGTCACATCTAACTAAGACAGATAGATGTTTATGCCTCGGTTTAAAATCAACCGAGGCAATAAGCCCTTTTAGGGTTTAAAAGAAATCACGCCATTGTTCGTCTTCTTCGCATGGAGCAGCGACTATTTTTCTTTCTTCCATTTCTGAACGCTAGTGTTGCAGAACACAAAGGTTCCTTCTTCCACGTAGCTGCATTTTCGTCTCTCCACCACCAGTCTGCCGTTGAACATGCCTCCTTCGTCGTGCGGGCCTCCTCCATTGTTGTCGTCATTCAATCTCACTTGTAGGTATGTGCTTCTCCTTTTTCAAATCGTAAAACTCTCTAGTGGGTTTTGAACGTTGATGTGTGTGTTGAAGTTGCGATTTGGCTCATGGTGGTTAGTCGTGGGATGTTTCACGTTTTCTGTTCAGATATGGTGGTGAAGAGAGGCTGTTCCGTGTCGCCGGCGAGATGAATGAAGGCATCTTGAAGTTGTTCCAGTGTGATGCGGTGGTCGAAGATGGTGGTGACGACACACTGGCGGCATTTAGGGTTTGAATGGTGGCTAGGGTTTCTGATTTGGAAGAAGGTAGAAGATGATGATGTGGCATACTATGGTTGGTGTAGGTGTGTGTACAAGGATTATTGGGTTAGAAAGTAATTTTTTTTTTTAAATTTGCGATGCACATTAGGCCTCGGTTCCCTCTAGAACCGAGGCATAGGCAATAACCCTTGCATATGCCTCGGTTCATAACCGAGGCATAAACATATCTTTTTTTTTACCTCGCCAGCATATGCCTCGGGTGTAAAACTGAAGCCAAAAAGTCAAAATAACCGCGACATAATCTCTTCCTTGCCCTAGTGTGGGGCCAAAAAGGTCTCACATTGAAATGCATAGGTTCCATTATCTGGTTATTTCACCCTTGTTGATGTTATTTGGGAGTTTTGGAAAGCTTTTGAAAAGAATTTTGGATTTCTTTTATGTTGGATTTTCCTTTGAATTTTCCTAGTTTGAAAGAATTGTAATGGAACCTTTATAAAGGTTTTGGGTATTTTTGTGTGGTTTTATTTGAATAAACTTGGACGAGTATTTATGAAATAAAAGTTCTGCAAAGTTCCTATTTATAAGATAGTATCATAGTATTTTCGTTGGTTTGAAAAGAAAAAAAAAATTGCATGTGACATCTCGAAAGGGATGTTACATTGTGCAATGCTCCAACCACATTTCATAGATACATGTTAGCTATCTTTTCAGACCTGGTGTAAAAATGCATAGATTTTTTTATGGATCACTTCTCGATCTTTGGTTCATCTTTTGAATCATGCCTTGAAAACCTCAACAACAATGTTCTCAAAAGATAGGCATAAATTGACCTAGTGCTCAACTAGCAAAACTGTCATTTTATGGTTAAGGAAGGTATTGTGGTTGGTCACAAAATCTCTGAAAAAGACATAGAAGTTGATCCAGCCAAGGTGGACATTATAGACAAACTTCCTCCTCACACCAACATCAAGGGAATCAGAAATTTCCTTGGACATTTTGGATTTTATAGAAGATTCATAAAGGACTTCTCAAAGATAGCAAAACCTCTTTACAATCCGCTTCTAAAAGAATATCGAATTTCTCTTTTGGTGAAGAGTGCTTGGAAGCATTGAACGCTCAAGTAGAAGCTAAGCACAACTCCAATTATCTTTGCACCGGAATGGAACATTGACTTTGAATTAATATGTGATGCTAGTGATTTTGCAATTTGAGTTTCTTAGGCCAAAGAAAAGACAAGCACTTTTACAAAATTCATTATGAAGCAAAATACTCAATAAAGCTTAAGTGAACTATGTAACAATTAAGAAAGAGCTTCTAGTAATAGTATTTTGACTAGAAAAGTTTAAAGCATATCTAATTGGATCATCAATCATAGCCTACACTGACCATGCAGCTATCAAGTATCCAATGAAAAAAAAAATGATTCCAAACCAAAGCTAATAAGGTGGATTATGCTGCTGCAAGAGTTCATTTTGACCATAAAGATAAAACTGAAAATGAGAACCTTGTAGCAGACCACCTATCAAGACTAGGCAATGAGGAAATCACCAATCAAGAAGGTGAAATTATTGAATAATTTACTGATGAGCAATTATTTTCAATACAAGACATAACTTGCTTCACATATATGGCTAATTTCAAGGTTGCTAGAACAATCCCTAAAGAATACAATTGGCACCAAAGGAAGAGGTTGTTTAAGCTTGCCAAACAGTTTGTTTGGGATGGTCCATACCTGTTCAAAATTGGCCTTAATGGTTTACTAAAAAAGGTGCATATTTGGTGCAGAAATCAAGGATGTGTTATGGCACTGTTACAACTCACATTATAGAGGTTACTGTAATAGAGAAAGAATTGCACCAAAGGTGTTGCAATCTTGTTTTTACTGGCCTACCTTATTCAAAGATGCAAATAAATTTTGCAAGAGATGTGACAAATGTCAAAGAGCAAAGAGCAGGAGGCATATCCAAAAGACATGGACTTCCTTTTCAAAGCATAATGGAGATTGAGATCTTTGACTGTTGCCGAATTAATTTCGTAGGACCATTGTCAATGTTTTACTCCAATGAATACATGCTTGTGGCACTAGAATATGTCTTAAAATAGGTAGAAGCTATAGTTGTCAAAACTGTAGATGCCAAAACCGTGATCAAATTCTTGAAAACGAATACTTTCTGCAGGTTTGGCTCACCAAGAGTGCTAATCAGTGATGGTGGCACTCACTTTTTGCAATAGGCAACTAAAAAATGTGTTAGAGCAATATGGAATAAAACACAGGGTAGAAACACCTTATCACCCATAAATGAATGGCCAATTTGAAGTCTCCAATAGAGAATTGAAAAGAATTTTGGAAAAAACATCAACAAATTCAAGGAAGGATTGGGCCTTGAAAATTGATGAAGGAATGTGGACGTACAGAAATGTAGCCAAAACTGCCACTAGCCTAACACCCTTTGAGGTAATATATGGCAAAGCTTGTCACTTACTTGTGGAGCTCGAACACAAGGAATTCTAAGCCTTAAAAACTCTTAACTATGATTTACAACCTGCCGGTGAAAATAGGAAATGGCAAATTCATGCTTTTACAAGCATATGAATTTGCCTCCCTTTACAAGAGCAAAATGAAGGCATTTCATGACAAGAGGATCATGAAAAGATAATTTAGTCCAGACCAACCTGTTCTCTTATTCAACTCAAGACTGGAACTATTTCCAGGAAAATTGAGATTAAGGTGATCTAGACCATTCAAAGTGAAGGAAGTGAAGCCTTATGGGGCAATTAAGATAGAAGATCTAGCCACTAAAAATAGTTGGATGGTGAATGGACAGAGACTTAAAGATTATTTGGGTTATGACTACAAGGAACTCACCATAATCACTAGTTTGAAAGAGCCATGACGAAAAAGGTGTTGACTTAAGCAAGTGCTCTTGGGAGAAACCCAAGTTGTTTATATGTGCATAAATTTTTCATTTGGATGCATTTAGTAAGAATTTTATCAATTGGGATGTCTTGAGAAAAGTTTGAAGTCTAAGTAATGTTAATGAAAGAAATGGAATATATAAATAAGGTGAATAACTTCAACAAATGTGATTTGCGCTCAAGCACCATTATTTTGCGCTTAGGCCTTGTTTCATGGGATTTTCAAATGAAAGTTTAAGTTTTTAAACTTAAAAACTTATAACTGATAGTAAGCTTTAAATAGTCAATCACTCAAACTCACCCTACTACTCTACTACCTCTTCACATTCTCGTTGCTTTCAAAATCTCTCAAGCAACCTCACATATATTTCTTTCACTTTCTCTACATCAATCAAACTCAGGTTAGGGTTTCTCACATTAAGTTGTGAAAACTCTGTGCATTCTCTGTGTTCATTCTCCACATGTATTAGGGTTCGCTTAAGCTTCATTAATCATGGGTTCATCACGAAAATGAGATTTTTCTAATCAAATGAACTGATTTTATGCATTTCAAGCATCAATAAGCAGTTTTAAACTACATTTACGTTCGAATGAGGTTTTTATGGTTGAAAAAGAAGAAATGTTGCTTTTTAAAAGCATGCATGTTCATCTTCTAAGGTTAAAGTGATTTCTGATATGAAGAAGCTTTTGAGTTCTGATTATCATCTTCTTTTCTTGTTTTAACTTTAGAAATCCTTGAAGAATTGAAAAGGTGTAGAATTTGCATTGTAAAATTAGTTCAAGTATTCCCCTGTTTCTATGAAAAAAAAAATGAGATTTTTGAGGTTTTGCAAAAACTTTCTCTAAGGATTATGGATGATATCCCAGTATTCTCTAAGGAAAAGAGAATCAATACCACTGTCAAAAGGATAAAAAGCCCTGTTATTGTCAACCTAAAGTCATTTAATGACACTTACACCAATAGGGCTGATGAAACCGCAAGGCTTGAGTAGCAATAGCCACAACCAGAATCTCAACCCACACCTTAGCCTAGCCCACGTCATGAGTAACAGAAATCACCTCCACCTCCATCAAAATGAAGTTCTCCAACGCATGAAAGTGGAGTGGAGAGCTTAGACAGATTTAGGTTCATGACAAGGTCCAAGTAAGAAGGGTTTGCACAATTGGATGAAAGGAGGGTTAAGCTGCATGAAGGAGAATATGAAGACTTAATGAGGATGATTGAGAATAAGCATCGGAAAAAACTGATCACACTAGAGAAGAGCTACAACGATCTCATTGTCAAATAATTTTATGTTAATGCCTACCATATGAAGAAGGGTGGAGAAAGCTCTAGCACATCCTATATGAAAGGGAAGAGTATAACATATGATAGATTCTCTAAGATAATTTTTGGAGTTAACCAGAAAATGTTTGAAGAAGTGAAGGAAGTGTAATGAAAGTGCAACAGGAAAATGAGCTAGAGACCCTTAAAATCAAACCAATGAAGTTGGGACACGTGGATGAGAGCAGAGGAGGCAAGGGTAACAATAGAATTACACGATCCAGGAAAGAGAGCGTATGGATGAAGGATTACGTGACCTAGCAGCAGTGTGTTAAAAGGAAAAACCGTTAGAGGAGAGAGGGAGGAAAATTGTTGAGATCATCCCTTTCTCTTGATTCACCTTTTCCTTATTCTCTGAGTTTCTGTAATGGCTGACAATCATTGCTGAATTGAAATAAATTTTCCCTTGCATCCATAAAAATTTGTGCTGGTCTTCTTTTCTGGTATATTTGTTATTGTTACATTGGCTTTTGTTGTTATCTAGCTTACATTGGTGCTTTCATTCTCGTTCATGGTGGAGAACACGAGATTGAAGGAGCTCCTAGGGGAGTTGGCTCGTATGAAGGAGTCGATGGTGGACGTTAAGCACTTGGCCAACACGGTAGCTGCTACTGATAAGGATTTGTAGGCCTTGATTGCAGCTCTTAGTGAGCGACAGTGAGATGACTCTACTCGTTTTGAAACGCTGGAAATTTCTATGGATTTTGTCTTAAAATCGATTCAGGCCCTGGATACATGTTCTCGCTTATCTTCATCTTCTCCGTCATTCCAAGTTCGCAACGTCAAACTCGATTTCCCTAAGTTTGATGGTTCCGAAGTGTTGCAATGGAGTTTTAAGGATGAGCAATTTTTTGATTACTATAAAACCCATGATGATCAACGTTTACTCATTGCCTCTGTGCATTTGGAAAAAGAAGTGGTACCTTGGTTTCAGATGCAAGCTAAAACTCATGCGTTTTCGACTTGGGTAGCGTTCACAAGAGCGTTGGATGTGGAGTTCAGCCTTTCACCCTACGAATGTCCTCGTGCAGATTTATTCAAACTTACACAGGAGGGATCAGTGCATGAATATTGCGTTAAGTTCACGGCCCTAGCCAATCGCGTTCAAGGGATAACAACAGAGGCATTGTTGGACTGTTTTGTGGGAGGGTTACGTCAGGACATCCGCAGAGATGTATTGGTCCAAGATCCTAAAACATTGATGCGATGCGTGTCATTGGCCAAATTATTTGAAGAGAAGTATGCTGCCAAACAGAAATTTCATGGGTCTAAGGGTTATATGCAAAATCAGTCAATAGCTACCCCATCCCAATCACTTAAGACTACATCATTACCACCCTTGTTAAACAAACCCAACCCACATCCGCAAACAAACAAGGCTATGGTCAAAAGATTATCTCCGGCAGAGGTTCAATTGAGAAGAGAAAAGGGACTATGTTTTACGTGCGATGAAAAATATTCACTGTCTCATCACTGTCCAAACAAGCAGTATCTCTGGTTGCATGTCGAAGAGGAAGATGCATCAGTTGATCTACCTAATGCTAACAACGCTAGGGAGGACAATCCAGAACCTCTACCTCATTCTGAACCGCATTTGTCTTTTAATGCCCTTAAAGGCTCTGATGGAGTTGCGACTATGAGATTTACGGGTGTTATTAATGGATTACCAGTTCAAATTTTGTTGGATAGTGGAAGTTCAGATAACTTTTTACAGCCAAGAATTGCTGCCTGTCTCAAGCTACCAGTTGAACCAATTGACAACTTTAATGTTATGGTTGGTAATGGAAGTGCCTTGATGGTAGAGGGACTCATCAAACGATTGGATGTTGACATTCAAAATCACAGAATTCAGCTGCCAGTATATTTACTTCCCATATCAGGTGCATATTTGGTTTTGGGAGCTTCATGGTTAGCCACACTAGGCGCTCACATTTCGGACTATAGTAATTTATCATTGAAATTCATGCTAAATGATAAATTTGTAACATTGAGGGGAGAACAAACAAAGCTACCAGCTCAGGCTCAGTTTAACCACTTGAGAAGAATGTTTCATACAAAGGCCATTGCGGAAATGTATTGTCTCCAGTTTAAAACCCAAAGCACCGTAGAAGATAAGTTTCTAGACCTTCCAGTTAATACAAAACCAGAGATAGCTCTATTGCTGCATACCTATAGAGAGATCTTTGACGAGGCTAAAGGTCTTCCTCCACCACGATCTCATACGCATGCCATTCCGCTATTACAGGGGTCGAATCCTGTTAAGGTCAGGCCATATCGTTACCCATTTAGCCAAAAACAGCAAATTGAGACTATGGTACATGAGATGTTACAAACATGAATCATTATGCCAAGCAACAGTCCCTTTTTGTCCCCAATTATATTAGTGAAAAAGAAAGATGGTACATGGAGGTTTTGTACCGATTACAGAGCTTTGAATGCAATTACGGTTAAAGACAGTTTTCCAATCCCAATAGTGGATGAGTTGATTGATGAACTACATGGGGCACAATTCGTTTCTAAACTGGATTTAAGAGCTGGCTATCATCAAATTCTGGTGCAAGAGGAGGATAGATATAAGACGGCCTTTAGAACACATCAAGGCTTATATGAATGGAGAGTGATGCCATTTGGGCTAACAAACGCACCAACAACGTTTCAATCTCTCATGAATAACATCTTTCAGAACCTGTTGCGAAAGTATGTTTTGGTTTTTTTCGATGACATATTGGTCTATAGTCCCACATGGTGCACACATTTAAGACATTTGGAACACGTACTACGGCTGTTGCAGGAACACAAGCTATTTGCCAAACTCTCTAAATGTATATTTGCCAAACAGCAGGTGGAGTATTTGGGCCACACAGTTTCAGCAGCAGGAATTGCTATGGAAGAAGGCAAGATTCAAGCTGTTTGGTCTTGGCCCTTACCTAAAAGTCTGAAACAACTAAGAGGCTTTCTAGGATTAACAGGCTATTATCGACGATTTATCAAGAATTATGCAACCTTAGCTAGCCCACTCACAGAATTACTAAAAAAGGACAACTTCCAGTGGTCAGAAGCAGCGGAGAAAGCTTGTAATGCTCTAAAGACAGCCTTAACATAAGGTCCTGTTTTGGCTTTACCAGATTTTTCACTACCCTTCCAATTAGAAACTAATGCTTCTGGAATGGGTATTGGGGTTGTCTTGACTCAAAACAAGCATCCAGTGGCATACTTTTCCAAAAAAATGTCATCATCAATGCAGAAACAATAAGCTTATGTGCGGGAATTATATGCTCTAACGGAAGCAGTGGCCAAATTCAGACAAAATCTTCTTGGTCACAAATTTGTGATTAAAACTGACAGAAAAGCTTGAGAACTTTAATGGAACAGAGTCTACAAACTCCAGAGCAGCAAAAATGGCTTCATAAATTGCTTGGCTATGAGTTTACAATACAATACAAGCCAAGGAAGGATAATATACCTGCAGATGCACTTTCCAGGTCCTTTTATGTAGCTTGGTCTCAAGCAATGCCTACATTAGTGACCCTATTAAAGTAAGCTCAAGATACTGATAGCAAAATTCAGACCTTGATGAAAGCCGGGGTTAACAACTCCAGCTATGACAGTCATTATTCGGTGCACCAAGGGTTGTTATTATGGAAACGTCGAATAGTAGTTCCAATAGGCCATGAGATAATCTAGACAATATTGGCTGAATTTCATAGTTCAGTCATAGGCAGACATGCGGGATTCTCGAGAACTTTGGCTAGGATTGTTGCACAATTCTATTAGAAAGGGATGCACCATGGCATTAAACTGTTTGTGCAACAATGCTTAATTTGTCAACAAGCAAAGATGGCCACTACACTGCCAGCAGGCTTGCTGCAACCCTTGCCAATTCCAGATCAGATTTGGGAGGAGTTAGCAATGGATTTCATAACAGGCCTTCCAATATCCTATGGTTTCACAGTGATATATGTAGTGGTTGATAGATTATCTAAGGCAGCTCACTTTATGCCATTGAAACAGGACTTCACGAGCAAATTGGTGGCTGAAATCTTCTTCAAAAACGTAGTAAAATTACATGGATTACCCAAATCCATAGTATCGGACAGAGACAAGGTTTTCACTAGTCAATTTTGGAAGTTTCTTTGGCAATTCAGTGGTACCACACTCAAGATGTCATCAGCCTATCATCCACAATCAGATGGCCAATATGAGATTCTTAATAAATGCCTAGAACTGTATTTATGCTGCTTCACTTTCTATGCACCAAGGGAAGGGTCTAAGATGCTAGCATGGGCAGAATATTGGTACAATACAGCATACCACACAAGCACGGGTATGACACCGTTTCGAATTGTGTATGGGAGAGAACTACCGAAAATACTCAAATATGTCCCACAAGATAATGATCCCCTCTCAGTACAAGAGCAATTAATTTCCCGGGATGCCATACTGCAGAAGCTTAAGTTAAATTTGCAGAGAGCTTAGCAAATCCAAAAGTACTCAGATAAGAAACGCATGGATATGGAATTAGAAGTGGGTGACTTCGTCTTGGTGAAACTTCAACCGTACTGACAACATTCATTAGTTTTGCGAAAAAATAAAAAATTGGGGCTTCGATACTTTGGTCTGTTTGCTGTGATAGGTAGAATTGGCAAGGTGGCTTACAAGCTTCAATTACCCCCATCAGCAAAAATTCATCCCGTTTTTCATATTTCACAACTGAAGCTATGTAGAGGCAACCATGATCAGCAATACGTGCCCTTACCAATCTGTGATAGTGAGATTCCTCCTCTTATTCAACCAGTGGCTGCTTTGAATGCAAGAACAATTATTAGGGGTGATCAACAAGTTCAACAATCCCTAATTCAGTGGGAAAATGGATCTCCACAAGAAGCAACGTGGGAAGATAATGCAGTAATTGTGAGGGCCTATCCTCATTTCAACCTTGGGGACAAGGTTGATTTTGATGGAGGGAGTAATGTAATGAAAGTGCAATAGGAAAATGAGCTGGAGACCTTTAAAATCAAACCAATGAAGTTGGGACACGTGGATGAGAGTAGAGGAGGCAAGGGTAACAACAGAATTACACAATCCAGGAAAGAGAGCGTATGGATGAAGGATTACGTGACCTAGCAACAGTGTGTTAAAAGGAAAAACCGTTAGAGGAGAGAGGGGAGGAAAATTGTTGAGATCATCCCTTTCTCTTGATTCACCTTTTCCTTATTCTCTGAGTTTCTGTTAATGGCTGACAATCACTGCTGAATTGAAATAAATTTTCCCTTGCTTCCATAAAAATTTGTGCAGGTCTTCTTTTCTGGTATATCTGTTACTGTTACATTGGCTTTTGTTGTTATCTAGCTTACAATTATTTACAACTTTCAAACTTCACTTTATATAATGTATTAAAGGAGATGTATTATGGAAATTCAAATAATATAGTTATATTATATTTTTGTGATGTTTATAACATTATGTAGACCCGTCACACGTATAAAGTGACGTTTATCAACGTTCAAACAGACATTGTGTTGTTCATTGCATACTTTGTTCTTTTAGTTCCACGTCGAATAATTATGAGATAAAGCTTATATCAAAGATAAAATATATTACAACAATTATTGTGAAATTTTGGTCCCTTAACCTTAAGTTTTGTCATAAAATCTATTACGGTGTAGCGATGCTGACAATCTTATGATCATTGACGTGGCAATGTGTAACAAAATTAAATGAAATGGATATTGTTAGAATTATAGACTAAGGATGTGTTTGGTTGTTAGGATATATTTGAAAGACTAAATTTGAGTAAATTGAAAAGAAAAAGTAGTGAAAGTGAAATTGTTTGAATTAAGAAAAAGATGATGAGAAATAAATAAATTTAAGATGAAAGTTTATGAAAATTAGTGAATGATGTGATGAATAAAATAAATAAAAAATTATTATTATTAATAAAATTGGATGTAACAATAATTATTATTTATATTAAATATTTTATTATTATAGTAATTATTGTTATTATTATTTATATTATTTATTTTATTAATTTAATAATAATAATTTATATTTTAACAATTTTGTTATGTTATATTATTTGATTATAAAAATATAAGGGTTAAATATGTTTTTGCTTCCTTAATTCCCAGAAAATCTTGGAATTAGTCCATTTCGAAACTTTGGACCAATTTAGTCATTCATATTTTGAAATACGTGGATTTATTCCTTCTACCAAATTTTGAATTTTATTATGTTTATTTGATATTTCATACGCATTTCAAGATTGTATTTGAGTTGTTTATACTGTTTGACACATTTTCGCTTTAATGTTAAATCAAATACTATATAAAATGCGTTTGAAATGTTAAATAAACTTAACTGAATTTGATTAAAATGACTAAATCTAAATGTTCAAGAAATGAAGGACTAAATTGATATAAAATTTTAAAATAAACTAATTTCAAAATATACAAAAATGAAGAGAGAAAATAATATTTAACCCAAAATATATATAATGAATATATGTTATTAATTTTAAGAGCATTTCTCTCCAAATCTTTGCAAACTATCTTCGCTAAGATGCTAAAAAAGCTGTCAGAATAAAATCGTCTCGTTTTATGTGTTTTTTCACATTGAAATTCCAACTTTCGTTTCAAAGTGTTTCCGTCGTCGTCGTCGAAAACAAACACGGCCTAAATCTAGAAGATCTGAATTGATTTTTTTTTTTAAACTCACTAATATTTTGCAAATAAACGAACGAAATTTTAGTTTCAGCTCTTGGCAATGATATATCTAATATTTTTTAAATTTCTAAATCACAAACGTACACACAAATAAGACTTAGACGATATGAAGAGTAAGAGAAAAATACAAAGAATTAAATTAATTTACTTTTACAAAAATATTATAATAGAGGATCGAATCACCACATTTTTTCTTATCCTTTCACTTAATAACTCGGTTACCTTATCACTTCAATATTATATTTAAAGTTTAATTACTCGGATGATACCCACTTTAGTATAGGTGTGTTAATCTGGTACTTGTTTTTAAAAAAATGTCAATTGCATCCCAACTTTTGAAAAAATATTTCAATTAGGTCCCTTTCAGACGGAGTTGACTAACGCCATTAGTCAACGTGCCATGTATCAGTCTATGTTTTTTTTTTTATTCTTTTGAAATTTTTTTTTTGAAAATTTTTTAATTTTTTTAAAAAAAAAATAAAAATTCCACGTGTCAGGTCCTCGCGTGTGACAAGTGGCATTGTGAGTGTCACGTGGCATTGCAATGCCACGTGTCAGTGTCACTATCAGATGCCATTGTATTGATTTGATTTAGTCCCTATATATGTCTTTTTGTTTCAATTTGGTACCCCTTATGTATAAATAATTCAATTTTGTCCCAATTTTTTTAATAAGTAAAATATTTTTGTAATCCATTTTTTTAAGATTAAAACTAATTAAGTATAAATATTATTTGTATAAATGGTTTTATTAATATTTTTTATTAAAAATGACTTTTTAACCTATTACTTTATTAATTATTTTTTTAATTAAGTACTCATGTTTTGTTAATTATTATTTTTTTAACCCAAAATAGAACAATATTGTCTCTTACTAATTTTAAACCAAAATTTCTTTTTGTCTGAATGTTATACTAATTTTTTTTATTAAAAATGACTTAATAAAATGACTTTACCACTAAATTTTAATATAAATATCAAATACTTAATTTTTATAAAATTTTTATACTTAATTACTTTTAATTTTATAAAAAAAATGGATTTTAATTATTAAAAAAAATTAGGTCAAGATTGAATCAGATATACATAAATGGGTACCAAATTGAAACAAAAAAACATATATGGGGACTAAATCGAAATCAACACAATGATATATGATAATGACACTGATGACATTGCAATGCCACGTGGCACTGACAATGCTAAGTGTCACTGATAATGCCACGTGTCACACATATAGACCTGACACATGGCGTTTTTATTTATTTTTTCAAAAAATAAAAAAAAATTAAAATAAAATAAAAAAATTAAAAAAAAATTAAAAAAAATTAAAAAAACCACAGACCGACAAGTGGCATGTTGACTAACGACGTTAGTCAACTCCGTCTGAAAAGGACCTAATTGAAGTACTTTTTCAAAAGTTTGGATGCAATTGACACTCTTTTAAAAACGGGTACCAGATCGATACACTTGTACCAAAGTGGGTACTATCCGAGTAATTAAACCATTGTTTAATCACTTTGATCACGTCAATATATTAATTTTTAAGTTGTATAATGTTCTAAAAAACAAAAAAAATTAATACGCCATAACAAATACAACCAAACTTGGATCAAGAAACAATAATACAAAGAGTATAAAAAATTTAAGCTTGTAAAATAAAATGAATGATGATTTTTTAAAATAAGAATATCAAAATATTTTAATTCAATAATTCTTTATGAACAACTCTCATGATATATATTTTTAGAATACAAAACTCTTACTCTTAAATGTTCTTCAAAATTTCAAGTTATTAACTTTTAATTAAATTTTTATTTAAAACAATAAAAATATTAGCTTCAGAAGTTTGACAATTTTAACCAAGTAAAAATTCTTTTAGTCATATAAAACAAGGCTTTATAATAGCTGACAACATTTTAGTCAGCTAAAATCACTTAAAGATTAAATTTTTGTTATTTTAGTTTGTTAAACTATGTTTTAATAAGTTAAAATAGAAGTAACTTCGTTCCTTAAAATGTTTAAGTGATTTTAGTCATCTAAAACAGAGATTTAATCATTTGAAATGATTAACTTGAAAATCTAGCAAGTTCAAGAACATTTTAATTTATTAAAGCAATTGTTAATTAACTAAAAAAACTTAACTATTAGAAGAAAGCCCTTAACACTTCTAAGAATGATTTATATCAAAACTAATGAGGATTAAAGGATGAAAACTTTCTTACAACACATTAAATATCAAAATGACAAGTCAAACATTAGATAAATTTTAAAATTAATTTTTCAATACACCCATCATGAAATCTAAATGATTGGAAGCATTAAATCAAATAGTGAATTAAGAAGATAAGAAAAAAAAAAGGAGGAAACATAATTTCCATCCATGATTAAAATGACAATGCATATATTAATTGTTGAGAAAAGGTCAAATGCACAAGAAGGAAATGTTGGACTGTATATTAAAATCTTTTGACAATTTTTGCAAATGGTGTGTTTGATGATATACATTCAAACATTTTTTTTTTCTTTCGTAAATTTAGTTGGTAAAAACTATTCTTCTTTGGAGGAATTCAATATTCATGCAAAATAGACGAGATTAGAAAAAGAAGGATTTACACTTAGGATTTTTATATCAATTTGTTTGTAAACTCGTACTATGTTCAATTCTTGATCAACTTGATCAAATTTTACTAAAGAGACTAATGTTGCAAAGATACAAACAAGTATTTTATGGATCTCAAAATTTTTGGCTAAAATAATCCAATTATTACTTGGACATGAAATCATCGGTGGCTAAACACAAGTTTATTTGGATAATAGTCATTTCACTAGTGCACATATGGGCTTTTACAACAAGATTATGCCTCGGTTCCCTCCAAAACTGTGCATATCAAAACACGGTGACATTTTTGAAATTTTTGTAAACTTTTATGCCTCGGTTATTGAGGGAACCGGGGCATATAACGTTATATGCCTCGGTTGGCGACAACCCGAGGCCTAATGCCTCTTAAAAATTTTAAAATTCCTGCACATTTAAATTTTTTTTAAAGTAGAAGGGGGTTTTATGCCCCGATTATTTGCAGACCTGAAACCTAATGCCTCTTGAAAATTTTAAAATTTCCCCACATTTAAATTTTTTAAGTACATTTAAGCAGAAGGGGACTTTATGCCCCAGATGTTTGCATACCTGAGGCAAAAAGTTTTTTATGCCTCAGGCAATTTATAACTGAGGCAAAATGGTTATTTTAGGGCACAAATTGGGACAAATCTTCTTCTTCCTCGCGTTTCAACATTTCGAACTTCCTCCGCGAGCCTCCATGAGCCTCCGCGAGCTTCCTCTGCAATCTTCATTGCCCACCAATCTGCTGCGCTGCTGCCACTATTTTGGGACGAGGGAGGCTGCTACTATTGTTCGAAACCACAATTACTTGCCTATTGTTCGAAACCCATACTGTTTGAAACCACAAATGGGTTGTAGATCTTGTTTTCTGGTGGCCTACGTTTCAAAGCGGCATGCCTGTCTCTGCGAGCCTCCGCGAGCTTCCTCTGCAACCTTCATTCCCCACCAATCTACTATGCTGCTGCTACTGTTATTGGACGAGGGAGGCCATTGCTACTGTTCGAAACCACAACTACTTGCCTACTATTCGAAACCCATACTGTTCGAAACCACAATTGGGTTGCAGATTTAGTTTTTTTGTGGCCTACGTTTCGCAGCGGCATGCATGTTGCATAGCATTGGTGTTTTAGAGGTGCTCATGGTGATCTACGGTGGTGTCGTTTGTCATTGGTGGAGCTGGGTTGGTTCTGTTCGCGTTAGGTTGTTTGCCCATGGTGGTTGTCGCTACTGTTGTGGTGGTGATGGCAACATTCAGGTGCAACTCCCAATTTGGTTGCGTTTGCGGGAGTTACGGTGTTGTTTGGGTCGCAGTCACGGTGATGGGCTTGCTTGTAGTGGTGGTTATCGCTTATTCGCAGCCACACATTTCTGCCTCGATTACAATCAGACCCGAGACAAAAATATCATTTCTAGATGTGAATAATGCCTCGGTTAGGAACCGAAGCATAAATGTAACCCTTTTTTCCTCGGTAATATATGTCCCGGTTCTTCAACCGAGGCCAAACGACCAAAATAACCGGGGTAGATACCCTTTTTTGCACTGGTGTTTTTAGCTAAAACTTGAGCATTGTTTGAAACTCAATTACTATTGACTAAAGTTCAAGTATTGTTTGAACAACAACCATTCTTAGCTAAAATATTATTGTTTGAAATCCTAACACCCTTGGTTGAAAATAAGTATTGTTTGAAACCTAGTCACTTCGAGCTAAAACACTTTTGATTACAAAAGAGGGTGATCAAAAGATCACTGAATTGTTAGCTAAAAGACGCATAATGTCTTATGACAAATAGAAGATAAGGTTCACTATTTTTTATTACTTGTGAACATAAACCATGTTCGTAAGAAGCTTTAGGGCATCGCGAGATTTTCACTTAAAGCTTCAATATCATGCGTTATCATCAACCTTTCTTCAACATGTGGATCTTCTTTATGTAGAGAATTGAAGAAATCACTAGTTACTAATTCTTTATGCCCATTAACAAGCTTCAACGAAGGTCTTCATCTTTATCTTGTATACGTTCATAGATATATGTAGAGATAATGCAATCCAAGCAACATTAAATGTGTAACTCCTCTTCAAGCAACATGTTCATAAGTTGCATGACTTATCAGGTTTGGGTAATGCTTTTATCCAAACTAGAGTAAAACATAAGATTGTATGAGACACATAACCTTTCTAGTGTTGACATAAAGGTGTATTAGGACGATCGTTGGCGTGTAACAACTTTAGCTTGTCTTTTAAGAGATCATATATGTAGATACGAGCTTGATGATATCTCTTGGTAAACATAAAATGGAAAGATTCCTTGCAACATAGTAGAATGAACATATAGATTATTTTTTATGCTATAACATTAATGTAAGGCTATGTTCTTATCATCTGAGTTAGACTTTGCTTATCATATGAAGCAAAGTTTATAAGATGTTGTTGTTAGATGAAGCACTTGCGTCTTATAAGATCTATTATTTAAAAAAGGTTCTTCTTTCAAAGAATCAATTTTATGATTTATACTTTATCATAAAAGCACTTAATCAAAATTAATAAGGGTATGTTCGCCTTTACTTTAACAATTAATAACATAACAACCAAACACATAAACCAAATCAATCACATAAAATATAAATGTGACATTTAAACAAAAACAACTACTAATAAGTATACACAAGCAAACATGTAATCTCGTGCTCATAAGACAAGTAAATCCTAAATTTACTCTTCCATAGTAGTGAACCTAGTAACATTGAACTCATGGGGGCTTATGTGAGATGCAATAAAGTCATCCATACCACAAAGTAGGAGTTAATTAAATGGAGAGGGGGGAATTCCCCTATTAACAAGAGATCCATACTCAGTAATATCTCTTTTAATTTAAATCACTTTTTTTTGCTGATAAATCTCTAATCACACAAAAATAAAGCAAAAACTCAAATTTTCCTACTAATGTATTATAGTGGCAACTGAGGTGTCAAATCCAAGAAGTGCACGTGCACAATGTTTTAGTGGTTAAAAATGTATAAATCTAATTTTTGATGGGGAAAAAAATAAAATAATACTTTAAACAACTCTAGAAATAATCCTAAAATTGTAGTTGAGATAATGAATGAAACTAATTTTATGTCTAAATGCAAAACTATTCTAGAAAAGTGAAGAAACTATGGTTTAACTTATCAAAATGAATCACAATGCTTAGAAACGAGAATGGATGTTTATCATGCATGAGTGAATGATATACGTCTTGTTAAAATGCAATGTGTTTGTAAGAATGCCTTTAAAAACCTAAAATGCAATGTGTTTGATACAATGTCATAATAAGACGAATGTAGACTTTACTATGCAAATGCTACAAACATGTTTCTTTGTAAAAATTGTACTAATTTAAAAGGCTTTGTTTTACTTTTCTTGATTACACTTGTAGTTTGTGGTGGTTGAGAGCAAGTACAACAATGAGATTTTAAATTATCACTAAATTTATTTCACATATTTATTATAATTAACTTACGTAAACAAAAATAGTGACATAAATGATAGAAAAATATATGATTATATCATAAAATTCTGTTATAATATTTAATTAAAAAAATATTATTACTAATTTAGTTCCAATTGTAAGGTCCATTAAAATTGTTTTATTTTTTTCTGCCCTAAAGTAAAGGGTTGCCCCTTGTAATTGGGCCTAGGGCTGGTCCAAGTGATAAAACCAAACCCTAATCTGCCCTAACACACTCACCCTCACTCTTCCACAGAACCAGCCGTCATCTCCTCCTTTGCTCTCACAGGACGCTTTGCTAGGGTTTTGCCCTAAGCCTTTTTCGAACTAACTCGAAACCAGTTCCTACTCCACGTAAATGCCCCTTTCTAGATTGTATGGGTTCCATTGATCTTTCTTCGTATTTCACAATTAGGGTTTCGTAATAATTCTCCCCTTTGTTCCGTTTACCTTCTATTTTCAGCTCGTTAGTTCGTTCCTAGAGCTGTAGTACTCGCTGTCGTGCCGTCAAGGCTTCTGTTAACCCCTTTTTCTAGGTACGAGATCTTAGGGTTTCGAGTTTAAGTTGTTTCTGGCCTGTTCATGAGCTTGCTTGATGTTTGTATGGATTAATCATTATTTTTGGTGCGTGGAATACTTTGTATGATTGGTTGGATTGGAAAACACATCTGCTGCAGGTGAGATCAGGGCGAGAACTGGTAATCTCGCTCAGGCGAGTCAGACTCGCCTAAGCGAGTCTGACGGAGGCTTGCCCAGACCTTTTGCGCGAGTTGTCGCCCAGGCGAGTGGTCCTGATTTTTGAGCGAGAGACTGCCTCGCTCAGGCGAGGTAAGCTCGCCTAAGTGAGCTGGCGCGTTTGCTTCTGCCAGTGTTATCGAGCTCTTGCCTAGGCAAAGGGGAACTCGCCTGAGCGAGAGTCCTTCTCGCCTGAGCGAGACCCCTTGGCCTGAGCGACGGGCTTGGGCGAGGGAATGTGTTGGTTGGGTGTTTACTTCCCTGCTCTTTTATGTTTGGCATGAAATTGATGAGGTTATTGTATAATGGCATGTGGGATATAATATGAATGTGTGAGAGGGTGTATGAATTATGAATGACAATCTTGAATAAATCCTTGGCATGCGAAAGTGGCATGGTTATGAGATGAATTTGGATTCTAATTCATGGGTGGAGCATGATGTGCTGGTATTGGTTTGATGTGGAATATGAAAAAGGTTGGTTACGAGAGTTG
>Ga0214545_1006073_pt1 | contig 21309 bp, 13 predicted proteins | sample CNSS4metaG_FD_160064 | JGI IMG/M metagenome (GOLD analysis project Ga0214545, IMG submission 160064) | Root nodule microbial communities from cowpea collected in UCLA plant growth center, Los Angeles, California, USA - CNSS4 | ecosystem: Host-associated > Plants > Roots > Nodule | place: USA...
CGATGATGAATCTATTTTGAAAAAGCAATGGAATCAATCTATTTTCTTTACTATTGTTTATATCTTATTTTATCTTTTTATCTTTATCCCTCATATTTTTATAATTTTATTTGACTAACTCTTGTATAGTTTTATAAGAACTAATTTGTTAAAAATCAATTCCGTGTTCGTTAGGAGACGACTTTGGGTTACTTTACCCTTTCTATTTTGTTGACTACTTTTGTTTAACAATACTGAAGTTGTTATAGATAAGTAGTATTAATTTGATCGCGTCAACGACAGCGTTATCACACCGTAACACTAGGTAGAGTTTCCATATACGAACATAGTCCGTATCGTCCCAAGACTACCAAACTCGTAAGCCAACAACTGAGGAGGGCAATCTATCTAGACCCATCCGTACTGGCCACAACCAGCACACCGAAACCGGCAACACTCGCCAACCCGAGCCACAACTCAAGGGTTCCTCGTGTTCATCTGCCATCCCGAGCCACAACTCAAGGAACACCAGCAATCCCACCTTTAAAGCACCACTAGACGCCTTGTAGATCACAATCACGAAACCAACACTTCAAGCTACAGTAGTACAAATCGCCTGGCGGGGGACACGTGCCGCTAGGCGCTGCCAACTCCCAGACCGCCTGGCAGGTGTCGCGTACCACCAGGCGCACAACGCCTATAGTTCGTCCTCGTTGCAGGTTCCGCCTGGCCGAAGGAACTTCACCGCCAGGCGCCCACGAACCAGTAGCCCACTATTGGCCTCTACCGCCTGGCGGTTCCCATTGTCCCGCCAGGCGCTGTGACAGTAACAACACTCTGATTGTATTGGTTATTTCACAATGACTCCACTCATCAACCCAAGTATCCATATTCATAACCTCATTCCTCACTCACCCATATTTATCCAATGATGGTTACTATCATCAAGATACAATCCTTCAACTCATATGTCCATACCAGTTTACCACCTTAGTCCTCCTTAAGGATCATTCAATCATTTATACTTTTTCTGAGTTTTTTACCCCAAAATCATAAAGAACAGCTAACCACCCCATTGTGTTAATCAAATTACGCGCTCTCTCATTTACCATTAGTAACCTAAACCATAATCCAACTCTCTACAAAGTTACTTAACTACTCTATCTCCATAACAGTCCTCACATCACAACATATAGGGATATTACCTTACTCCTTGGACTTAAAGTATCTTTTGGTGTTAATCATAACTGTCGTGATACACTATCTGCATATCTGCATATCATAATTGTTGTTACACTATTTTAGGCATCATACCAGAATCTCATTTCCCAAATCCTTCCTCATAATTCCCTATACTTATCATAATATAACCATCTACAAGTTATAGGATTTCCTTTTTACAGGCTCATAATCCAGTGACCCCAAGCTCCCTCATAAGGTGCCAACCCTCCTAGTGAACTACCTCAGGCCCTCAATTCTCTCGCAGCCAAACATAGCCACTTTCCTTACACTGGCGCCTGGCGGCAAGTCCCATACCGCTAGGCGGTGCATCAGTTCTAGAATTTCCAGAATTTCGCACTACCCTCGCAAGCATCCAATTCTCTCCCCAGTTCTCACAAAGTTCCACACCCATAAAATTCGCAATACCAACAGTACCTACTCCCTAAATTTTCCCTCAGGTTTGCCACGCGAATGGGTCTTACAGTATCCAATTTTTCCAACCTTTCAACCTTAATACCTAGTTGCACTGTTACATTCGATTAAACCCAAATTTTCCAGCATTTAACAGTAATTTCAACAACTGATCATGCACCAATAATTGACACAAAGTCTCCCCCGATTGGAAACCACCCAAAACCCTGAAATCTTCAAAATCGAGACCTAACGCTCGCGTCGCCTAACAGCTAGATCAACACCACCAGGCCCTTCATCCAAAACTCAGAAATTGATAAGAACCCCACGCATCGCCTGGCGGCTGGAGTGTGTCGCCAGGCAGTTCCCCTTCCAAAACCCCAAAACCAGCTTAAAACAGATGAGTCGCCTAGCTGTGGTTCATCACCCGCCAGGCGATTTCTGGAAATTTTCCAGAAACGTAGAAATTCATGATTATTATTTAAAATAATAATCACGAATTTATCATACATCTCATGTTATTATTATTTAAAATAAAACAGCGGAGTCCACCTCCCCTAACCTGGATCCTTTAGCTTAAACTTTGGCAATTTGGGAAGTTCTCCTTTGATCACCCACCTTCCTTGATTCCTAAAGCTAGGTGATTAATCCCAAAACGAAAATGGCATTGAATAGGATGTAATGTCCCATTAACTCACCTACGACTGCCTATCCAGCCTCCCTTGGCTGCCCACTCACTTAGGGTTTTCCTTCCACCTTTCCATATTCAAGCTAAAGCCAAAAATACCAAAAAATATAAAGTGTAATGTACGTTCTCTAAGGCTTGAACCCATAACCATGCAATTACCAAATCAATGCCAAACCATCATGCCAATTCATGTTTCTTACTAACAATCATAATTCAATTATCATATTATACCAAAACATGATTACATAGATTTAAATAATAAAACAATAACATCCAAAAGTTAGCATACATAGGACTCGAACCCAAGTCCTCTCACACAATCAAAGTACTCTCAACCACATGAGCTAGCACTTTTCCACGTCATACCAACCATAATTTAATGTCATTATTATTTCCCCACCCGCAATTTATTACTTAATTATTTATTTAATTAATTAAATCCTACGGGTCATACAGTTGACACATAAGATGATACATAAGTCTAGCATATGGGAAGCAAAGTGAAAGTAGACCAAGGGCTGCTATGAGCCACCTGGATTGGTCACAGCCTACACCTAGTCACGAGCCTGAAGAGTAAAAAAGAATGAGAGGAATGACCTGCTATGGCCTTGGCAAACTATTGGAAGACTTGCAACACGAGTTGCAAGTGAGGACTGTTAGGTGTTTAGGAAGCAAAGGGTTGATTAGGTAGTTAATTTGACTTGTAATAGTCAATAACCAGTAGTTGAAACTGGATGTTTTCAGGTGCCAAAAATAGTTCATTCACACACACATTCAGTCACCACACCACACTCCCTCGAGACACACCATTCTCACTGATTTTCTCTCCACTCAAACACATCACAATATAGCAATTTTCTTTAGTTTTGTACCACTATTGCTGCATTTTTCGTGGAGCAATTATGGAGGCAGCAACCGTATAGTAGGTTTTGTAGTCCAATTCTCCTTTGTTGTAAGGATTCCTTCCATTTTTAGCTAATCAAACCATACTTCTAATTGCAATTCTGTGTTCTTTTTCCATTCTACACATTTGTGGAGAAATCTTTGGCTTAATGACCGCACAGTAGGCATTGAACCAAGTATCCCCTTCCAATTTTCACTTTCTTTGTGGTTCAGCACTCTCTTTCATTGAATTGAACTAGTGACTACACAACCACTACTAATTCAATGGATTTCCTTGACCGTGCTACCATTGTTTCCTCTTTCTGGTTGCATTTCTGCATAGTTTAAGATAACGATCAAGTTAGCTGGCTAATCTTCGAATTTCAATCGATACTTGAATTTCGTTGACGAAGTCCATGGATTCAAGAAGATGCAAAATCATCTAATTCATCTCAAGAGTATTCTAAGAGTAGTTTCAAGTTTAATCAAGTAGCTTTGCATCACGATTTTTACATTCTAGAGAATTTTTCATTGTTACATCATTTCATCTAATTTTGATTTTGATTTTTCTGTTTTTTTGTGTTTTTCATGGTTCTTGTTTGCAATCCATTCGTTATGCTATACGTAAGGTGTTTGAACCATTTCCATAATCAATTTGAACTCCATTTCCATAAATCGCATTCATGCATAATTTTCGTTAAGTTCATTAGTTTAGGGTTTGTATTTTAGGGTTTGTATTTTAGGATCTAGAGTTTTACTCAATCATTTTGGCTAATTCTTGTTCGTGTAATTAATAGAGATCATTTAGAGTAGTCTGCATCATTAAATTTTCGATTTGTGCATCAAAACTTGAGTTTGGATGATGACCTTCACATTTGCATAAGAACACCTCTCGAGAATTTCTCAGATTTGTGATTTATGCATTTTTGGTGATTCATTTGTTTCTAGTGCTTAAGTTGTGTTTCGATTAAGTGTTAGAAGCATTCTGCATGCATAGATTGAATTTAGGATAGCTGCATTGTTGATTCATGCATTGCATACATTAGGATCATAGTGAACTTTCATCAAACACTTTAGTTGCATTCTAGTTCATTTAGGTATTTCACCAAACAATTGCATTTGCATACATTCATGACATTTTAGGTCCATTTTATTTTAGTTTTTATAGATATCCTCCATTTCACAACATATATTCAAGAATTCATTCATTGTTCTTTTCCAATCTTTGGATTGATTCCTTGGTTGACCACTACATTATATTAGTTAGTGAGGAAATGGAGTATTGACTAAATCTCTACGCGATAAGAGGTTTATCACCTATCTCAACAAGTATCATAGCGTTTGTTCCGTATACTAGAATATTTGGTGTTTCTTTTGCTGAAGACTAGGGGGAACGTGTAAGCCCAAAAAACTTGAAAGAGTTCTTTTCGCCATTTCCCCTTGGTGGTATCTAATCTCTTCTTCAGCTTGACCAGGACAACCTAATTAGTGGCTTCAACTTGCCCATTAGATTGGGGATGCTCTACTAAACTCATCCTTTGTTTGACTCCGAGGTCGTCATATAATTCGGTCAGGCATTTGTCTATGAATTGTCTTTCGTTGTCAGTGATGATGGTGTAGGGAACACCGTATCGTCATAGGATGTTCTTCCATACAAATCGTTGTACATGTTATGCCATGATAGTCGCTAAGGGTTCTGCTTCGATCGATTTCCAAAAATAGTCAATGCTGACTAGGAGGAATTTGACTTGGCATTTTCCTGATGCAAAAGGGCCAATGATGTCCATTCCCCATTTGGAGAAAGGCCAAGGTGCGAATACATTGTTTAGTGACTCCTAATGGTTGTGAACGATATTATCATGTTTTTGACATGGAATACATTTCTTCACGTACTCGATGCAGTCTTCTTCCATTGTAGGCAGTAGTACCCAGCCCGTAGTATCCTAGTTGCCATGGTTCTCGCACACTCCTTCATGCAACTCTTTTATGATGTATGCAGCTTAGTCAATGGTGATATATTTGAGGAGGGGCCGACTATATCCCCTATAGAATAGTTCTTCTTTAATCATTGTGTAACGGGCTGCTTTACGCACCCATCCTTTCTCCTACCCTTGTGGTATGTTTCCGATTTTGATATAGCGAACGTATGGCTCCATCCAGTTCCCTCTGTACTCATTTACATACAACTATCCAGTTTCTTAATGGAAGTTGATGTTAACAATTGTTCCAGTAAAGATTTGTATCTTCCTTTGGCGTTTATGCTTGTCAATTTGGACATGAAACCAACTTGCATGTTCTCGGCCTTAGGGACGTGCTCTAACTTGTCTTCTACAAAGTTATCCATCATATTACGGACCAATTGTAGTATTGTAGTAGTAACGCGTCCATCACTTGGTATTCTTTAGTTAGATGTCCCATGGTCAGTTTATAATTTGTCCAACATATCAGTCTTTGCACTCCAACTTCTTGGGACAAGTTAAGGTCGGCTATGAAGGTTTCATACTAGGCCTGGTTATTTTACATTTTGAAGCTAAAATGGAGTGACTTCTCAATGATTTATTTGTTGGGCACGTCGAGTACTATGCATGCTTCCACACTCTTTGGATTTGAGAAGTTGTCTACATGTAGGATCCACCAATCTTTCTCGGTTGCATTACTGCCCTTGCAGATCTATTGCAAAGTTGACTAGACATTATGCTTTTATGGGGCCCTGGGGTTCATACTAGATGCTGAATTCTAAAAAATCAACTTGACATGACGACATGCGTCCTGCTAGATCCAACTTTTGCATGATTTTCTGTATGGGATAGTTAGTGTGACGATGATAGAGTGTCTCTGGAAATAGGGTCGTAACCGCCTCGCTGCGTTTTCTAAGGATAACGCCACTTTCTCCACCATCTGATACCTTGTCTCCGCGTCTTAAGGGGTTTGACTAATAAAATACACAAGTCTTTGTTCATCATCCTTAAGGTGTTAGATTTTCATAGGACATGGGGTGAGGCTAGGAGCTGCTCAATTCTTGGAACTTCTCTTGGCATGTGTCATCCCGGGCGAACTTGGTTGATTTCTTTAAAAGCTTGATTATAGGCTTGGTTTTGTTGGCCAATCTTGGCAAGAACCGCGATATTATTTTTAACCTACCAATTAGTTGTTGCACTTCCTTTAAATTGTTAGGGCTTCTCATGTCGATGATTGCTTAGCACTTGTTAGGGTTGGCCTCGATATCCCTTTGCATTAGCATAGGTTATTGGATCTAAGGCCCGTGAAGATTTCAGACAGATCTTGCAAGTGTTGGGCTAAGGTTGGTGACATACGACCATGTTGTCCATGTATACTTTATTATTCTTGATGATAAGGTGGCTAAACACCTTATCCATCAACCTTTGATATGTAGCTCATGCTAAAGCTCAATACATTTTGCCCTGTTGCTCCATCTACAAGTCTATCAATGTTCGACAGGGGGTATGTGTCTTTAGGGCATGCTTTGTTCAAATTTGTGTTGTTGACGCACATGGGCAACTTTCCACTTGCCATTTTAACTAGCATCACGTTAGCCAACCAGGTTGTGTTCTTTGCCTCCTTTAAAAACATTGCCTTCAATAATTTTTCGGCTATTCAAGCTTCGCGACATGTCTTCTTTCTTTGCCTAATTTCCTCTACTTTTGAGATACTGGTTTTGCCCCTTTGAACATAGATAAGCGGTGTGAGGCTATATTAGGGTATACTCCTAGGATGTCAGCGGTTGTCCAAGAGAACAAGTTGGCATTGTCCATGAGGGTCTAGCTAATGGCCCTCTCTCCTTCTTTGTCAATAGTGGACACTATCTTTAAGCTTTTTACCTCCTGAGGTATGGGAAAAGTCTTTGTCTCTCCATCTCCACCGTGATGACTTGGGGTCATCTTGTTTAAGATCCACCCTTTGGAAATCTGAGTCCGTGAATGTGATGGGGGGCATCCTCTTCTTGTAACCTCGAGATATCGCATGTACTGATTGTACAACTCGCAAGAGCCTCTTCCTTGCCGAGGACGAGGAACCTTCTTTGGCAAATCCTCTAGATATGCTATTAATGACCTTAGAGGGGGGGTTTCATCTTGGCGTTCATGCTTTCTATCCTCTTGGTGTTGTGGCCTTTCTGTTTGTTGATCTTGTCTTCGGACATCCTGGCTATCCTACAACCTATCTTCCCTTTTATGGTCATCTCTTCTATACTCGGCATTGTAACACCCTAGATGGATATTACTAGATAAATCATATATCATAAATTTCTTTTGGAATTAAAATATTATATAAAGTTCCCAAGTGTAGGAAAATTTAAAACTTATCTTGCTGCAGTTCAATCACACTGCTCCATCTTTATTACACGTTCATAATAGAGAACAACATAAAAAATTTATTACAAAATGCATGAAAATCAAACATAGAGAAGTCACATGATCATCGCCAAACATAAACAAAAAGGGTGAGGTGAGAAAGAAAAATTAATACAATCAATAATAAGAATTAACCCTCACCCAATATATATAAGCCAATTTTAGTTTATTAACTTCTTTATAATTTTCCCACCACAATCTCATAACCTACATGAGAAAGATCTATTTACAACCTTGGTCTTTAAGGATTATCATGCTCCCACGAACCTACCCGCTCGTGGTCCAACTCTACGGACCTCCTACCCGTAGTCCAACTCTACGAACCTGCCCGCTAGTAGTCCAACATCCGTGAACACCTACTATGAACCTCCCCGCTCATATTAGCCTCAAGTGTGACCACGGAACATACGAACCTCCGCATTCGTATCCCCACAAAAGAGTACAACAGATGCGAACCTTTATGCCCGCATCAATCACGTATCTCAAATCTCCGCTACAAACCTCCCCGCTCGTAACTAATCCAGCATATCCCTAACCAAGCCATTAAACCTATCCATGCAAATCCATATGCAATGGGCCCTTGCCCCTACACTATCGCTTGGCGTTGCCTAAGCGCTACCAGGCAAAATTGTACTCTGAACCGCCTAGTGGTCTTAACATGACGTTAGGCGCCACAAGTTCAAGAATTCAAAATTTATGATTATTCTACCGCCGAATAAATAAAGGAAATGATAGATTACGAAACTAAATGACATTAAAATACGCTAAGTATTTTAATATCGAGAATATATTTCTAAGAAATATATATATATATATATATATATATATATATATCAAACGATTATTCGTATAATCGAACATGATGTTAAAAAAATTATATATATATAATAATATTGAAAGTTAATTCCCTGTATTTATTCAAACTCAGAAGTTTAACATACAATTATCTTATATATAAGCAAAGAAAATATTTTCGCTACTTCAAGTTTTCCCTAAAATTGCCAAACTTATAAAATATAAATACAAATTTATTAAATGCCAAACCATAATAAAGAATTTAACACGGCACCAATCCTTTCACTCCAATCACAGAATCCTTTCTCCTTATCTCAAATTCACAATTCCTAAAAAATGACCCATCATTAACAAGAAAAAGAAAAAAAACCACAAACCAAACAATCACCTAAAAATGTTAAACATTTCAGTTGAAATAAAATAAAAGAGACTCTACCAATTTTCAACCTAAGTAACTTTTATATCCAACTCATTCTTATAAAAATAAAACTGACAATCTTCAAATGTCAAAACTTTATATCATAAATATTACCTAAAAACCAAAACAAAATGTCATCAATCAAGGTATAAATAATATCCATATAAAGCTGGGTAATAATCTATATATGATACAATATAATAATACCCAACACGTAACTAATTTAATATACTAATATTTTATTATATCAATACTCCTTACTTTAATTTCTTCAATGTAGACATACTTCTATACGTAATATATTATCATGATATCAATTACAAACTTCCTATAATTCAGACTAAATATGTAAGTGCAAAACCAAAACGAAAGCCTCTTTTACTTTTTATAATCATCGGTCATCATAACCCCATTGCATCCAAACTTTATCTATAAAAAAACTACTTTTCATACTTGTATGACATCCCACACATGAAGTCTAGTTTATATGTAATATATATAAAACACTATTATTATAATGGTTCACCTAAAAGAAAGCCATCATTACTAGTGAAAAACTCAACTCTAAACCTCTTGCATCCAACACACTTCTGTTACCACCAAAGAAAATAAAAATGAAAAAAAAAACAAAGATGCCATGTTGAATGTATAATAGTAACCACTGTCAAAAACTCGTGCATGGCATACTTTTAATCAAGGAAATAGTCACGATAAAAATCAAATCATTATTTTTACAATCTAACATAGAAACAAAAAGTAATATTCTTTTATAATCCTCCCATCACAACATTTGAATCACACATCAAACCAATTCATCGTAATAATCACATAAAGGAAACAAAATAAAAGTTCAGAACAAGGTTCATGTCATAGAAATCATGTGTCCACATAACAATTTTGCCATCAAACTTGGTCATAGGTTCAACGAACCACCAAGCACAAGGAACACAAAAATACACACCAAAGAGAAGACAAACCAACAAAAATATGCACGAAAATAAAGCTCCCCTTACCTGGTTTCCTTACTCCTAGTGTACTCTCACTGATCCTTTCTGATCCCCAATGCTTCAACCTTTGTTCCCACTCTGAAAACTCCTTTCCAACACTCCTTTTTCTTTCCCTCAATTGTAAATTTTGTTTCTCTCTACCTTTCCCTACTGCCACACTTTATGACTCTCTTCTTTCTCACTCACTCTCTTCTCCCTCTCAATTTTCAGCCCCTAAAATAAATAAATAAAAGGTTAAAATACCTTTTTGGTCCCAATTTTCGTCAAGTTTTTTCAAATAAGTCCTAATTTTGGTTTTGTGTTCAAATATGTCTCAATTTTCGTCAATTTTGTTCAATTGGGTCTTTTTTTGCTAACACCGTTTAAATCATTAACGTCATGAACATTGACTGCCACGTGTCACTTCGTGGTTTTTTTGAATTTTTTTATTTATTTTTTATTTATTTTTTTGAATTTTTTTAAATGTACACGTGTCAACCTAAGAGTGTGCCACGTGTCACTTTGTGGTTTTTTTGAATTTTTTTTGAATTTTTTTTAAAATTTTTTTGAATTTTTTTTTTGAATTTTTTTTTAAATGTCAACATGTCAACCCAATAGCGTGCCATGTGTCAAAGTCAATGTTCTAAATTGAATTTGGTCCCTATATTTGTTATTTTTGTTCAATTAGGTCCCAATTTTTGTTCAATTGAAGATGTGACCAAATTTAATTTTTATATCAAAGTTATAATGATGTGAATTTTAATATATTATATAAAAATATTTAATAAAAAATGTGAATTTTAATATAAAAATTAAATTTGGTTTTAATTTGGAGAGGGACCAAATTGGTTAATGTTAACAAAAATTGGGACCTAATTGAACAAAATAACAAATATAGGGACCAAATTGAATATAGAATATTGACTTTGACACGTGGCATACTACTGTGTTGACATGTGGACATTTAAAATTAATTAATAGCTAAGGTTAGTGGCCATTAACTTGTGCTTTTACTTCCCCAACAACTGCCTCTACGTTGCTTTTCTGGTTTCTCAAAGGAGCTCTAGAGTTTCTAGGTTTTTCCTTCTTTAGCAAAAATATTAAACATGAAAAAGAATAACTCATGCTAACCAGGATTCGAACTCACACCCTTCCACCCACAAAGTTTATACACAACAGCCAAGCTATCACATGATTCATGTTAATTTTTATGTACATACAACCTTAAGCCATTCTTCTGCATTCATAATTGTTGACATGAGAAGCCAAGGTGGTTTGCTTCTTGAAGATTTGATGAAGATTGAATGAAGCTCTTTTGAACTATCTTGAAGCCATTACCATTGGAATAAAGCCTACATTGACGAAGGAAAGGAGATTTGATGATATCCATGGTGATCAAGGTTGGAACATGTGCTCTCCATGTAGTTACATCATTAAGAAAGTGTATTTGTAGTTTGTAATTCATGTTGTAGACCATATAGCATTAAGTAGATGTAGTTTGGTCTTTATTATGTTTTTAATCTGTTGAATGGTTTTTGAACAGGTTAAAATGTCTCTTTTAATATGTTGAATGACTTTTTAACAGGTTAAAAGATTGGCTGCAGTAGTCTTAAACTGCAACAAATTCAATCAATTGATTTAGTTTTTAATCGACTGATTCACTTAAGTCAAGTGAAATCAACCGATTGATTTGAAAATCAACCTGTTGAATTTCGTAACAGTTTGACTATTTAAGTTGTGATTTTCAAAAGAGAGAAAATTTGATCATTTTAGAGCACGAATTTGTTCTGGAAACTTGTGGAAACTCTCTCCTTCGTGATCATACGTGTTGCAGCTATTGAAGATTGATCTTAGATCAATTCTTGGAGCCTTTGGCTTTGTTTGAAGCTTGGAGAAAGTGGTTTGTGGTAGGCTAGGTTGTGCTACCACTAAGGTTTGATCTTTCTCAAGCTTTGTGTGTGTCCCTAGTGGTTTTCCAGGTCTGTAAGAGGGTTCTTGCTGTGCTGGTGTGATTCTTGTGTGATTCAAGAGTATTTTGTGGTGTTTTTGCATATTTTGGAAGTGTAAGGGTGGATACTTTGTAAAACTTTTGAAATAGTGCAAAGTCAAGTTAAGGTTGCCTTGACAAACTGGATGTAGCTCAGGTTTGAGTGAACCAGTATAAAAATTCGTGGTGTCCTTTCTTTTTTAACATTTCTCTCTTGCATTTTCATTTTAAAGTTTCAAGAACTTGTGCTTTAATCATCTTTTTCATGCTCTTGCATGTTTTCATGGCATCTGAAACATTAAGCATGTTTGTATGATCATTTGGAACTGGTCTTGATCATTCTTGAGCATTGTTTCTGTTTTAAAATTTAAATTCGCATTTCTGCATTTTTCCAGTATTTCAGTCGACTGTTTTTCAGTTTCAATCGATTGATTATACCAGAACAAAATTTGTTTAGTAAAATCAATTTGTTAACTCTGTTTTTGATCGATTGAAAGCGTATAGTTCAGTACTATTTGCATCCTAACTTGGTGATCTATTTGATTCAATTAAAGGTGGTTTTTAGCTTGCAAAGATAGCCTAAATTTTTAACTAGCCAATTCAACCCCCTTTCTTGGCTTTTCAACCATTTCAAAACTAACAATAATAAATTTGCAAAATAAAATAAAATAAAATAAACATACTAATGGCATACACAGGACTTCAACCTAAGTCCTCTCAACATAATCAAGTGCTTTCAACCACTTAAGCTAACATTATTCCTTGTTTAGGGTTTATCAAGGAAATCCCTTAGGGTATTCTCAACCCATCATTACTTATTATTGTATGAATTTCTTAGGTCTTACAAGCATGGTCCTACCTAGATGATCTTTCACATTCTCTTTTGACAAAGTGCCTGAGGTGCCCATCTCTGATAAATTCTTCCACCTTGTCTTTGAGGGTTGAGCATTCGTCAGTGGTGTGGTTGTTGTTGCGATGATATTGACAATATTTGTTCATATCGGTGTCTACTATTATGGAATTTCCTTAGGGGCGGGATGAGGTTTGCCTATAATGCCTCTTCCAGAATACGTGACTTGTGGGCATTGAGAGGTGTGTAGTTGGTATATTAGACCTGTTTCCATTCTCGTGGTCATGTTTTTAGGGATTTGTTGTGGTGCTTTATCGATTTCTATATTCTTTGTCGTGGTGATGCTAACTTTGGTCTGAGCTTTATATTTCCTCATGTCTTCCACCCTCATGAAGTTGGCGGCACGTTGTCTTAATTCGTTCATGTTGGCAGGGGAATTCATGCATACTTCATCAACAAATGGCCTTACCTTGAGGGCGGTAGTGCGAAAGCGGTCGATATAGGCCTTTAGAGATTCTCCCTCCTCTTGCCTTGTTTTGAGCAAAGAGAGAGAAGTAACATCATGGTGGCGACTGGTCTCGAAATAAATGGTGAAGGATGTCGTCAATGCGTCAAAGCAGTTGATGGAGAAAGGTGACAAATTGACGAACAAATTTAAGGTTGGTCCTCACAGGGTTTACGAGAAAGCTTTGCACAAAAGCACGCCATTGGTTGAATACAAGCTGATTTGGTTTGTGTATAAGGACACATACTCATCAGGGTCGGTTGTGTCATCACAACATATTGTTGGCGCCTTCCACTTCTTAGGGAGGGGAGTCTTTGTAATTCCATCAACGAAAGGGTGGCGACGGTTGTTACAGGTGGCAATGAAGTTGTTGGTCACCCCTTTGGTCCTATGTGTTAGGTTGTAGTTACTCTCTTCCTCAGTTTCATGGACATACGCCTTTGGTCTTGCGTGCTCGGATTCATGAAATCCTTTATGTAAATTTTGAAATGGTTAAAATGCCAAGAAGGGAGTGGGGTTTGAATTGGCAAGTTAAAAAATTAGGTAACTTTTAAAGGCTTAAAACTGTCTTTAATTGAATCAACCCAACCAACAAGTAGGGATGCAAACACTTCTGGACTGTACACTTTTAACCAACAAAAACAAAGTTAGTCGATTGAATTCATTAAACAGATGCAGTACTGATATAATCAATTGATTGAATCAAAAAAATTTTTGACTAAAATACTGGGAAAAATGTAGAAATAAAGATTCGTGATTAAAGCAAGATCAATGTAAAAGATCGGTCAAGACAAGTTCCAATGAGTTATATAAACATGATCAATGCTGCAAATAATGCTAAAACACTCAGGAATGTCAAAAAGATGGTTTAGATCACGATTCTTTAAACTTTAAATGATAATGCAAGAGTGAAGGGTTAGAGAAAAGAGTAATGCACAAGATTTTTATACTAGTTCACTCAAACCTAAGCTACATCCAATTTATCAAGGCAACCCGAGCCTGACTTTGCACTATTTCAAAAGACTCTTGAATCACATAAGACTCAAACCAGCATAGTAAGACACCTTTTGTAGACCTGGCAAACCACCAGGCACACACACAAATCTTGAGAAAGATCAAACTTCAGTGGTAGCACAACCCTGCCTACCACAACCACCTTCTCCAAGCTTCAAACACCAAGCAAAATGCTCAAAGAATTGAGCAAAAATCAATCTTCACTAGTTGCACTGTGTATGATCACGAAAGAGAGAGAATTCCCAGGTTTCTAGAATGATTTCATGCTCAAAAATGGTCTTGCTACCTCCTTTTCGAAAAATACAGCTTTAATAGTAAAACTATTACGAAATTCAATAGGTTGATTTTCAAATCAATCGGTTGATTTCACTTAACTTAAGTGAAATCAGTCGATTAAAAAATAAATCAACTAATTTTATAAGTCATAGTAAGGACTATTGCAACTAACCTTTTAATCTGTTAAAAAACCATTTAACATATTAAAAGACACAATAAAGACCCTATAAATATAATTTATGCTAAATGGTCTACAAAATGAATTGCAATCTTCAATCTTTTTTTCTCCATGATGTATCCATATAGAGAGCATCCATTTAAGGCTTGTTCAACTCGAGCAACACCAAATCTCCATAACTTCGTCAATATAGGCATGGTTCCAAGGCAATGACTTCAAGTTCCTTCATCAAAGCTTCATCAAATCTTCAAGTACCACACTAACTAGGATACGCATGTTAACACTTTACCTTTGGCGATCTCAACCCTCTTCTTTAGTCTAGCATTTTCTTCTCTTAGGGCCTTCATCTCTTCAATGTTCTCTCTTCTTGTGGTCAACAAATTCCTGTTGCACTTGGCTTGCGCCTCTATTATGGCGACTAGATCAGTGGAGGGGTCGGGTTCCCTTACTTCTACAACTCTGCTTCTCGTAGACACCATCTTTAGAATCTTTCAAGTCCTCTAGTTTTTAGTTCTTTCTACACACAATATTTATCGTCCCCACAATGGGCGCTAGTTGCTCTTACAAGGACAAGATATATCCTGCAAAGTCTCCTAAATGATCCTCTTGGGCTCCAACGTCTTCACTTTAAGGGTATCACGTCCTCAACTCTCGAATGCAAGAAGGGAATGGTGCTTGGAAAAGACACTCCAATGCTAAATTCAATCTGAGATACTGGAGTTAGATGTCAGAAGAATAACGCAAGTGTATATTTCGTAAAATGTGCCTTTTATAGTAGAGTTCATCGGCCTTACCTGGTTAGGCTTTGATTTAGTAGTCTTAACTACTTGCTAAGCGTTATTGGTTACGTAATCTAGGGTTATTTTCCTTTGAGATTATTAGATTGACTTGATTAGCTAGTTAATCCGAATACATGTCGTCTTAATGGGTCGACATGTACCCGACAAGGTCGTGTATTGGATGGTTCCTCTAGGTGGATGGTCTTTAGTGGCCTTCCTGGGACATGGTGTCTTGGAGAGGACAAGGACGGGTAATCCCTTGTCTCGGACGAGGATGACTAGTGCCTTGTTTGGGACGAGGGCGAGTACTCCATAACCTTTTTGAGCTTGCTTCTTATGATTATCTGTCTTAGGGGACGAGGGCGGGTAATTTCTTGTTTAGGTCAAGGATGAGTAGTCCATCACTTTCCCCGGGGTTGCTTCTTAGGACCGTGTATCCTAGGGGACAAGGATGAGTACTCCATTAGCCCCCTAGTCTTGATGTGTTTACATATTAAAGATTGCAAAGTGGTCGTATATGTTATCGAATGTTGACTTCGCAACTTATGTGCTTTTTTGCAAAGAAAAATTACATTTCCTTGGTTGTATGGTGTTATAGTTATAAAAGTCATCATGACTAAGAAATTAAGCTTCCACAACCCAAAAGTAAGCTTTTGGGAATCTGACTTCACTCACTCGGTGCACAAACAAGCTCAGAACTTTCCTGCGAATGATGTTGAGGCCTTGAAGGTCCTAAACCAAACTTTTGTTCAAAATGGATTTTTTCAATGTCTCCACAAAGCCAAAACTTCTACCTTCTCCATCTTTGTTTGTTTAAGGGATTTCTAAGAGATAAATGAGCATCTAGACAAGGAATTGACAACAACAAAAAAAGAAATATCACGACTTTATTCTGGTTATCAGATATAACTCCCTCGTGCCAGCAGGTCAAAGATAGAGATGACAAAATCCTTGAGCTGAAGAATAAGGTGAAGGGCCTTGAGGTGAAAGAAAAGGAGTTGGAAGATCATTGCTTAACCCTTGAGGTCGTGAAGAAAGACTAGCTCACGGCTGAAGAGAGCTTTAAAGATCAAGTACGCTCCTCCATGACCATGGGGTTTCAGATGGTGTTGGAAGAACTTCGTGTGGTGTTTTCGGATGCTGATCTTTTTGTTGTTAGCTAACTAACATAATGGACAAGTAGGACCTATCCCTTTTAATTTCCTTCTTTTAGAGCCACTTGGACTATAACTTTTTGCAACAGACTAAGTCAACTTTACTTTACCTTTGTGAACCTTTCCCTTAGGAAAGAAAAATACATTAACCTTGACAACTATGCTTTTGGAATTTACCTTATATTTATATTGATGTTTACTCAGCCTTCTATTTATATTGAATAATGTTCATCCGTTGACTGAGTATGTCATTAGGTTTGTGATCTAATTTTAATTATATTTCCTTAATGTATTTTAGAATTACGCGTAACAAAACTAAAGATCAATATGTTTTCAAGAACCTCAAACTGGTGAGACGAATTGTGAGCCCTCAATGCCCTAATTTCAAGACCTCAATGCTCAAATTCGACCCCTTAGTATTAGGATCTCCATATAAGATAAAAAATTGACCTAATCAACATTTTATGAAACAAAGGGATAATGCAATAATTATCTAATGAAAATGAATAAATGTTGAAACTCCAAAATGAATAATAGCACCTAGTTAGGATCTCATGAGTGGTTGAGATGCGATATGCTTTCTATTGAGTAATTGTAGTATTCTAGAAGTGTATTATGTATGATCTTAGCTGAGCTGGAATCATGTATTGTCGTGTTTTTAAGTTAGGTTACATGTTTGCTTCTAGTTGAGTTGAAATCGTTTTGTTGTAGTATTTTTAAGTCAGGTTACATGTCTGCTCTCAACCGAGCTAAATTCGTGTTCTTATAGTATCTTAAAGTCAAGTTACATGCCTGCTCTCGGCTGAGTTGGAATCAATTTCTTGTAGTATTTTTAAGTATGGTTACATACCTACTCCCACCCGAGCAAGAATAATGTCGTTGTAGTATTTATAAGTTTGGTTGTTCCTAACCAAGTGGGAATAGTGTTCTTGTAACTACACATAGGACATAACACGAATTTATTAAACCCCGACCTTGTTAAAAATCCCTTCGAACATGATGGAAGGGAAAAATAGTGTTGGGGATATGCATTAAATGTAATAGATGCAAATTGCCAAGTCTTTACAATGAATCAAATGAGCAGTACTTAATAAAAGTAAAAATAGAGATTGGTCGCATTCTAGTTACACAAAATAACACCTACATCCAAAGTTTCTAACTTATAAGCTCCTCCACCAAGCACTTCCTTGATACGGTATGGCCCAACCCATTTAGGAGAGAACTTGTTCTCTATTTGTAAAAGGTGAGTTTTTTTCAATATAAGATCAACTTCCCTGAAGCTTCTCGAAATCACTTTTGTTTTATACCCTAGCCACTTCATGTACTTTGTAACACCCTAGGCGAATACTACTTAATAAAAGAGAATTAAATTTAAAATAATTTCAAACAATAATATTATTCCCAAAAACGCAAGAAAATTTAAAAATTCATTATTGCGCCAAATCATATAAGGTTGGTTAGCTGATATCAAGTACTGGGTTTACACTTACGTTGTGGAACATTTTTTTACAGCACCACCTATTGAAATGGGTGCTTTTTTTACCAACCCACCTCATCCATAAAAAAAACATGTTAAATTTCCAAAACTTACAGGGTACTACTTCTATGTGTGTGAGGCAAAACAATATTATGCAAAAAGGTTCTGGTTGGCATTTACGCCAACACAGCTTTGCACTTACACTGGAAGTTTTTAATATGCAATAACTTTAAAACAATCTCCAAAACATATAAACATTATTCCTTATCAATTGGTGTGAGTTAACCTTTTTAGTGACACCACCTAGCGGGATACTTATCATGGAAGCCAATAAGTGTTAAACAATCTTTTTAAAATCATATAACCCAGGTTAGCATAACAGGACACATGGGTTCACACATACATCCGTGATCACTTCTAACACCAGCACCTACACCAATGGGTTCATCTTATACCAACCCAACTCATCCACCAAGAAAACATGTTAAATTATAAAAACTTAAGGACAAGTACTTGTATGTGGGTGATGGAAAAAACATTTTGAAGAAAACTTAAGGTTGGCAATTACGATAGCATGACTTTGCACTTAATCTGGTAGTTTTTCATATGCAAAAACTTTCGAACAAAGTGGACAATTTATAATCGTTATTCCTTATGACTTTGTGTCCGCTAACTTTTATTATTCAAGTGTCAAATTTATTCACACCACCAAGCGGGATATATATCACTCAAGGCAATTTGTGGAAAGATTTTGTTCAAATAATATAATGCATGTTAGCAAAAGGTGACACTTGGGTTTGCACTTACATCCGAGATCACTTTTGACACCAAGACCTATTGAAATGGGTTGATGTTATACCAACCCAACTCATCCACCAAGAAAACATGTAAAATTATAAAAACTTAAGGACAAGTACTTGTATGTGGGTGATGGAAAAAACCTTTTTGCAGAAGACTTGAGGTTGACAGTTACGATAACACCACTTTGCACTTAATTTGGAAGTTTGTCATATGCAAAAACTTCAGAACAAAGTGGGCAATTTATATTCGTTATTCCTTATGACTTTATGTCTGCTAAATTTATTATTCAAGTGTCAAATTTATTCACACCACCAACCAGGATACTTATCATCCAAGGCAATTTGTGGAAAGATCTTGTTCATGTCATATAAGGCAACTTAGCCGAAGGTGACACCTGGGTTCGCACTTACATCCGGAATCACTTCTGAAACCAAGACCTATTGAAATGGGTTGATGCTATACCAACCCAACTCATCCACCAAGAAAACATCTTAAATTATAAAAACTTAAGGACAAATACTTGTATGTGGGTGATGGAAAAAAATTATGGAGAAAACTTCAGGTTGGCAGTTGATGAGTGCGTATTTTTGCCCGCATTCAATGTTTAATTTTGAGTAATTAATTGAATTTGTGTGCTTAAAGAGTGATTTAATTAACAATTCTGATAGTTAGGATATTTGAACTTGTATGATAAAAATGTCTTAAAAAGTGATTTTTAGCTGCATAAATTATTTTTGGATATTTTAACGTTTGTTGATGCAGCTTCAGTTAAGATTAAGCTTATTTAAAGGTGGGAAAATAAATTGATTGAAATTACAAAACATCTTTAACTAAGGCTAAAATCAGCACGTTCTGCAAAAATTACTTTTGCACCCCACACATTACTTATAAACTCCCATTTTTCCAAATGGGTCTCACAAAACCTACTTCTGCACCTTTGTCTTGTCTATTTGCACCCCTTTTTCCACTCATAAAATAGATGCACTCAAATGTTGCCATCTGACAATCTTCAACTTTTAAAATTGGCCAACCAACACAAGCCACGTGGGATTAATCTCCACTAAAGAATTTGAGCAATTAACATGTTGCCACGTCATCATCTTCATCTCCACACAACCAGAAACCATAATCTTTCTCCTCAACCACCATCCTTCACAGTCGCCGCTGGCAGCCATTGCTCTACGACCGTCAAACTCGCCGTCAATCGTCAGCCACTACACCACCATCTTCAATTAACGAGCACCACGACGCATCCACCTTCACCTGCTGCAGCAGCAACGCGAACCATCACCATTTGCGCGATCACTGTCCGCACCTGCACCGCACTCACAAGTCAGTCCTTCACCATTGCAGCAGCAGCGAGGAGCAAAACTTGAACGGCAACGCCCACAAACCATCACCACCGCGCCTGGAGCAACACTTCGAACCTTCAAACTCCATCATCGTGCCAGAGAAGTCCATAGATATGCACCTACGAGTTCATCAACGCTCGTAGCAGCACTTGGAAAACGCAAGCCTCCGTGGAAGCAACCAAATCAGCAGCAGCGTGATGCAGAAAAGTAGCAACTTCGTTGGAGAAGAGTGTGAGAGTAAAATCCTAATTTTGGAGAGAGAATATCTGACACGTGTCAATCTCTCAATGGACACTGAATTGGTCAAAGCTGGTCAAAGTGGTCAAATCTGGTCAAATATTCAAATCTGGTCAAAGACTGGTCAAAGAAAAGGGGTTTAATTGCAAATATTGATATTTTTGGATGTCTCTACAAATTTGGACTACAAGATTAAAAATGGCTTATTGAGAAAATTAATGCAAATATTATTTGTTAATAATTTATTGGATATCTTTAAATAATTAATTTATTTAATTATATCATAAATTATTAACCAAACTATATTTGTCAAATAGTTTAGATCTCTCCAAATATCTTTGAATATTTATCTTTATCTTTATTTTAAAAGATATTTGAGAGGTTTTAACAACCGAAAAGCCCAGTCCAAGTCCTATATAAAGAGACCAAGGGAAAGCAGAAGAAAAAAACAAGCTCGGGACTTCGGAGTTTGGAACCCTTAGGGGGGCCTAATTTCGTTTCCTTTCTCTCTCTCCATTCTTCTATTTTAATTTTGCATTCATGGAGTTCTAAACGTCTTGAGTTGATTCCATTGTAATTTCTTAATTGGATTCTGAGGTTAGATCAATTAATTTCTTTGTTCTTTTTATTATTGTTGAGGTTTTCATTCATCTATGTCTTTTATCTTTGAACCACATAAAAAGTAATGATTTTAAATCTATATGCATGTTGATCATATGAGTCAAGGGTTTTTTAAATTTAATTGAGACTTTACTTTGATTTTATTTAGAAACTTTCATGTGATTGAATGAGTTTTTACCAATAATTGAGACTTTACTTTGGTTAAAGGTATTTACTCTAACGAAAATTAATTGAGACTTTACTTTGATTAATTAAGCTTTTTATTTGGTGAGGAGATAAAAGAATAGACATGATTAGGCATAGTAAAATTTGATTGAGACTGTACTTT
>Ga0214545_1006078_pt1 | contig 21289 bp, 16 predicted proteins | sample CNSS4metaG_FD_160064 | JGI IMG/M metagenome (GOLD analysis project Ga0214545, IMG submission 160064) | Root nodule microbial communities from cowpea collected in UCLA plant growth center, Los Angeles, California, USA - CNSS4 | ecosystem: Host-associated > Plants > Roots > Nodule | place: USA...
AGCTAGATTTGTGAGTGGGTTAAGGAGGGACATACAAGATTTAGTAGAGTTATATGAGTACTCCTCTCTTGACAAAGTTTTACATTTGGCCATCAAAGTTGAAACTCAATTGCAAAAGAAAAAAAAGACCAAGAGGAGTGGTTCATACAATGACTACTATTCTAGTACTTGGAAAGATAAAGAAAGAAAATATGATAAATCACCACCCAAGAGTTCCCAAGACCCACCTCCTAGGACTAATTCGTTTAGGCCTTCTAATGAAACTCCTAATTCTTCTCAAGGTACATTAAAGTAACTCAACAAGTCCTCATTAACTTTTCAATTGAAAATTTTAAAGATGAGGTGTTATGTGATGTTGTGCCTATTGAAGCAACTCATATTTGGCTAGGTAGGCCATGGCAATTTGATAGAAAAGTCTTTTATGATGGTCATGCTAACACCTATCCTTTCTCCTTCCAAGGCAAGAAGTTCACACTCCTACCTCTCTCACCCAATCAAGCAAAAGAGGACCAAAATAAAGTGAAAGATAAGAGAAAAGATGAAAAAGAAAAAGAGCAAGTTACCTCCAAAGTGTTACTTGCCTCCAAAAAAAGATTTCCAAAGCAAGATGGACATCACCATTCTTCCTTCTCTTGCAAGGCTCAAAAGGAAGTCCCAATGCGCAAGCATGAGACGAAGAGTGGTCTAGAAAAGAGGGATGGCCTAACCAAACCTAGGGGTAGTACCCTTAGAAAGGATGGAACAAGAACTCATAAAAGGGAGGCGCAAAACCTCCCCCAAATCAAGTCAAGCTCCATTTACAAAGGCTTAAAGAATTTGTGGTCAAATTCTCTCCAAGAAGGGGAGGATGATGAAGGATTGACCCTAACCAAGGATGGAGGCAGATGCTTAAGAAGACTAAGCATGTTTAGAAAGGAAGTTCACTAATCCTTCATCCCTCTCATTTGTGTTTTTTATTTTTGATTCCTAAGTTGACTTAGTTGAATTAACTTTAGTTGACGTGTTGACTTTTGACTAGGTTTGACTTGTTGACTATAGTTGACTTGACTTAAGCCAACATGCTAATCTATGTTTATTTGCTTTGTAGGTTAATTAGGAGTAAGAAAGCAATGCTAGGTAGCGCATGGTGATTGGGGAGCATAAATGATGTGGATGAGAGAGTAAAGCAAAGGCATAAAGCATAAAGTAAAAGGCATAAAACAAGTGTACCTATGTACCTTTGGTCTCCTTTGTTTTTAGCACACTTTGGCCACTTTTTGGAGACATATGAGACACATTCTTTGTCTTCATTTGTGCTAGAACGAAATTAGCCTTGCACACACCATAGTTGGCTCTTTTGTCTCTCCGAGCGGCATCACTACATACTCGTAATGCCCGTAGCGTGACCTGAACGCTGTCTTCTGCACATCCTCCAGTTTGACTAAGATCTGATGATATCCATATCTCAAGTCAATCTTAGAGAACACGGCGGCTCCCCTCAGCTGATCCAGCAGATCGTCTATCCTCGGTAGTGGATACTCATTCTTTATGGTCAGTTTATTCAACTTCCGGTAATCAACACACAACCTCGAACTACCGTCCTTTTTCTTTACTAAGAGTATCAGTGCTCCCCGAGGTGATGCGCTCGGCCGGATGAACTTCTTCTCAAGCAAGTCTTCTATTTGCTTCTTCAACTCAACCACCTTCGCTAGTGCCATTCTATAGGGTGCCATGGATATTGGGCCAACTTCAGGGATAAGATCAATGGTGAAATCTACATCCCTGCTCGGTGGCAATTCTGGTATTTCATCTGGAAACACATCTGCATACTCCCCCACTACGGGAATCACACTGATCTTCTCGGTGGTGCTATTCTTCTCTGTATGAGCCACTATCATAAAACAGGTGGCTCCAGCTTCCACTTCATTAATCGCTCTCTGGGCTGAGATTAACTCCAATTCATCATGTTCTGGGAATATCAAACTGCGCTGATGAAGGATTATCTTGTTCCTTTTTAAGATTATTGAATATGGTGTGAGTTGATTAAGAAAGCTAAGTGAAATTCCCACTGGACATTAAGATAGCGAGCTATCTATATGTGAAGGTTCCTTTCACAAAGCTCAAGAGAAGAAGATGATGGATTAATTTAGAACAAAAAGGAAATGGAAAGCACATAAACCATAGAAAACCAAGAACAATTAAAGGAAGAAGAAAACATAAAATGGAAAGGAAAGGATTGGTAAAATTGTGAGAAGCACGCCACTATAAGGCTAGGCTAGAAGCCATGGCAACCTTAAAGATGAGTGGATGTGTGTCGCCACTTGCTATGCAAGATAAGGCTTAAAAGTATTCATTCCCAAGGGAGGAAACTCTCACAAATGGTTGAGACACAAGAGTGTTTTTACTTCAAAATCTTCAACCCTTTTACATGTCTAGGAACACCCCTTGTATAGAAGAGTTTAGTGATCTCTAAGCAAATAAAAGATAACTAAGGATGTCTCTACAAAAACCTAACCCTAGCTTCTAGAAACTAGGTCAAATAAGGTTACAAAAATGACACAAAAGAGACAACTATGGTGTATGCAAGGCTAATTTCGTTCTAGCACAAAAAGAGACAAAGAATGTGTCTCATATGTCTCCAAAAAGTGGTCAAAGTGTGCTAAAAACAAAGAAGACCAAAGGTACATAGGTACACTTGTCTTATGCCTTTTACTTTATGCTTTATGCCTTTCATTTACTCTCTCATCCACATCATTTATGCTTTCCAATCACCATGCGCCACCTAGCATTACTTTATTACTCCTAATTAACCTACAAAGCAAATAAACATAGATTAGCATGTTGGCTTAAGTCAAGTCAACTATAGTCAACAAGTCAAACCTAGTCAAAGGTCAACAAGTCAACTAAAGTTGATTCAACTAAGTCAACTTAGGGAATCAAAAATAACAAACACAAATGAAAGGGATGAAGGATTAGTGAACTTCCTTTCTAAACATGCTTAGTCTTTTTAAGCATGTGCCTCCATCCTTTGTTGGGGTCAATCATTCATCATGCGCCGTCCACAATCAATTATAATGTGATTGTTAGACAACCAGTCCATCCCCAAGATCACATCTAGTCCTTCCAAAGGCAAGCACACCAAGTTCACCTTGAATCTACGACCTGCCACTTCCATTGAACACCCAACGCAGACTGAACTGGTAGCTACTTGACGTGAGGAGGGAGTTGAAACAAGCAACTCACACCCCAAATCGCATTTCACCAAATTCAATCTCCCCATACACGCATTAGCAATGAAAGAATGTATTGCTCTAGAATCGAAGAACACTAATACTAACTGACCCAACAATACGTAAGGCTCAAGGATAAGGTTACCTGATCGAGTAGCCTCTGTGGAGGTCAAGGCAAAGACCCTGTCGGCCGCTCTAGCCCTTTATGCGAGTGATGCTACTAGTTTCTTCACACTCAGACTCTTCTTTTCTGGGCAATTATTTGCAAAGTGTCCAGGTTTTTCGAATATGAAACACTTGTGACGGTCGCCTGACCCTCCTACTCCACCTGTCAATTGTGGGCAAATCCTTTTCAAATGGGGTCCGCCACACTGGTAGCAAGTGGGACCCTGAGATCTCTGTGGTCGGCTGTAAGGCTTTTTCATCTGCCTCGCCTCTGTGACATTCCTCTAATGTCGGACAACTGGACTAGGGCCTTTCTCTAACTGTTCAGCACTCTTGGCCTGTTCCACCAAGACTGGAAACCTTCTCTTTCTCAGAAGTGTTACCACCTTCTTGAGCTCATGTTTGAGTCCTCGCTCAAACTTCAGACACCTCCACTCCTCGGTGATGTCCTACAAGTAGTACCTCGCCAGATGCTCGAACTTGTTGACATACTCATGCACTATCATGTCCCCTTGTTGCAATGCAAGGAATTCAACCTCCTTGTCCAGTCTAGCTGTATCTGGAAAGTATTTCTTTAGGAAACGAGTCCTGAAGTTGGCCCGTGTCACTGGCTCTTCCCTAGTCCCCATCTATTGTTGCATGCCTACCCACCAATATTCAGCATCTTCATTCAGCATATAGGTAGCAAACAACAGCTTCTGCTCATCTTCGCAGTTCATCACCTTGAAGATCTTCTCACATTTGTGGAGCCACGCATCCACTTCATCGGGAGAGGCTTTGCCAGTAAACTCCGCTGGCTTGTGGCGCAGGAAGTCCTCCACAATCGGCACCCTAATTGGTGCAATCGCCATTCTAGGCTACGCTGCTACCGGTGTCTGCATCGCATCCATCATCTGGTGAATAGCCTCCGCGATGTCATCAGCACCACTACTCATTCTCTTCCTGTTAGCAGCCATTGCCTGGATATGCCACATTACAACTATTAAAACCAATTCACTTAGTTAAACAAAACCACTCATCTTTTACCAACAAATAAATAAATCACACACACAATAAAACGGTAAGCTCACTCCCCAAAAGCCCAAAAATATTTTTAAAATATTTTCAAAACTTTTGCTCTGATACCAATTGTAACATCCCTAAGGAATATTACTAATTTTTAATAAATAAAACAAGAAATGAAAATAAAACCTCATTTAATATAATACCATTTCCCAAAAAATACGGGATATTAAAAACTTTACTATAACATAATTCATATGCTCGCAATTACAATATTACAAAATCCATCAAAATTTTACATGATAAATTTTACATCAAAAGTCGAAATATAAAAATCCTTTCAAAAACCCAGGTAGCCCCTGCACTCCGCCTCTAAGCATCTCCTGGCCCACCTGTCAAATCATCTGCTCCCGGATAACAAGTTATTTGATCATCGCCCCACACACAGAAAGGGTGAGTTATGCACAATATATAAAAATATACATGAAATAAATATGCCACCCATCCCAAAATTAACATGACTAAATATTTCATAGTCCTTCATGAGTCATATACATGAACTAGGTCTTGGGACTTCACTGTGCTTCCACGAAACTAACCCATTCGTGGTCCAACCCTATGAGCCTATCTTGCTCATAGTCCTGCCCTACAGACTCCTCATTTGTAGTAAATCATCCAAGCCTTCTTAACTTGGACCATGGCACGCACACAATCACCATGTTATGGACTCCTCACCCAATAGCAGCCGACGGGAACATAACAGTTCCTTGCCCATCGTGTGTCCGACGCATATAATCACCATACTAAGGACTCCTTGCCACTTAGCAGCCGACGGGAACTACACAGTTCCATGCTCAACAAGCGTCAAACCATCAAGCACATCCCAGACCCCTATTGGACTTAGTCCTTCAAGCACAACACCACAAACACATGCACATAATTTCCTTAGCCTAAGAAACACCAAGCACACAGACCAAATAGTGCACAAGAACGTGGCTCCACGCCACTCTCGCTTAAGCCATGCCTATTCGACCAAGCTAGAACCCCGGTCTCGCTTAGGCTAGCCCACCTCGCCTGAGCGAGCATGCAACAATGGTTGTACCTCTTTATCTCGTTTAGGCGAGCTCTTCTCGCTTGAGCGAGACCTCAAGTCGCTCAACACACACAAAGATCCTCGTTTGGACGAGGATTCAACAAAGAAACACACCAAGTCTCATCGCCTAAGCGAGCATACCTGTCGCTCAGAACCCCAATACCTCTCGCCTGGGTGAGATGTCGCGCTCAAAACATCTAGGTTTCCTCGCGACCTCGCTTAGGCGAGCCAATCTCGCCTAAGTGAAATTGTATTTCGCCCAAACCCAACCTTGGTCGCCTGAGCGAATTGCTGGAGTATGAACACTGAATGGACTCCTACAACTCTCGCCTAGGCGAGAAGGAATCGCTTGGGCGAAACTTGTAGAGTTTCGCCACTACTCGTGCATCAAAGACACCAAACCAATGCCAATTTACCATACAATCATGTTCATTCAATCTATATCATCAATCAAACTCTAAAATACATTGTAAACATGTTTGAATCCTCAAAACACAGAAATTGACCATGAATCAAATAACAGTACCCGAAACCCTCATCACATTCTTGTTTCATACCCAAGGGACTTTACACTCCACATTCTCTTCCCAAATTCTCAATTTCAGTGTACATTATACCAAAAACCACAACACATAAAATTCCAATTTGAGAATAAAACGTAGGAACACAAACCATATAAAAATGCACATAATTTCAGCACCCCTAACCTGAATGCTTGATTGAAATTTGGAAGCAAGGGTTCCTTGGTTCATCAAGGATTTGCCTCAACCTCTCTCACATTCAAACCACAACTAACATTTATCAAAAATAAGGCCTACTTTATGTCCATCAAGGTTTGAACCCGTGACCCTCCACTCATGAAGTCAAAGCACAACCACTATGTCAATTCACGTTTAGTAATAACCATTATAATCCTATTATTATGATATCACTCACTACTCATAATTATATTAACAAAATGATAATAAATCAAATAACACACAACAGGCATACATGGGACTCGAACCCAAGTCCTCTCACCCAATAAAGTACTTTCAAGCACTTGAGCTAGTACTTTTCCACGTCACACTAGACAACAATTAATGTCATAAAGGCTCTTCTTACCCGCATTTATTAATTTAATTAATTATTTAATTAATTAATTTTCGCGGGTCTTACATTTCTTAGAAGTAGAGCATTCCTCTCAGAGGTTTTGTTGCCATGATTACACAGTGGTCTTGGTAGTCGCTTCTTCAGAGAATTAAACTTTGTTCTTATAGATTCAACAATTGTTCGGTTTGTTTCCTTTCTTTCCAATTTTTGTTAATGTTTTGTATGTTAAAATGGTGTTTTCAATTCTTAGCTATGACAATTTCAATTATTAGGTTAGAGGGAGTGAAGATTGTTCTTGGAGCACGAACAATAGCCAAATGCTTTTAATGTGATTTTTGAGTTTCTGACATAATGAACTAGTTCAAATTCTCATTATTATTATTTTCAAGTTTCAATTCATAGCTACACTTGCTTCAATTCATTTTAATCGATGTCATTGTTTCGCTCTTATGTTTGCATTTTATTCTAAGATTCATATTCGATTTCTAATTGAAAATATCACAACCAAAGTTTAGGTAGTTAATATAGGTAATCCTATTATTTTCGTTAGACTAGGTTAGTTATTGTTTTATTTGATTTTTCATTTGATTGTACATTCCAATCTCTAATTATTGTTGTTTTGAACTCTTGTACGTGATTACACTCACTTCCATTTCATAGCATTACCTATTTTTAAGCTTTGCAGAATCACACACATGTTGTCAAATTAAACCATTGCACTTGGTTTGTAAAATCTATTTTCATTCGTGATTTTTGTGATTTTGTTGTTATAAACCAAGTCTAAATATGTGTTTTAGTTGGTTTAAGTATTTGGTATATGTCCATAACATTTGTATTGCATAATCATTATATGCAATTCACTGAGATATTTCATCAAATATATTTTGCATTTTAGGTTTTCTTATAGACATTTTAACAAATAATTTGCAATTTAGCATTTCTACCTCATTTTAATTTGTTTCAAAGCTTAGAATAGGTTTTATATCATATTTTATCATGTTCCATGCATTCATATTTCATTTATAAGCATTCTCATTCATTTTAGTATGTTGAACCATAGTGTTTGCACCTTCACAATTCAATTTCTCATATACACTTAGGATTAGTTTCATTCATCATTTCATTTGCATATTTGGATCATTTTAGAGTACTTTAAATTGTCATTTTATTTTTCTCCCCATTAGAATCAAATTCACACATGTTCATTCACTCAAAATATTGTGCTCTCATTGGATTTGACACCTTGGTTGCACTGTATTGCATTAGTGGATAAACTAAGTTTTTTCTAAATTTTTTTGCAACGAGAGGTTTATCGGCCTTCAACACCAAAATAGAAACCAAGTTTGTAGACTTCAACACTTCCTATATGGCTTGAAACAACTTGGGAGACAATGGTATGCCAAACTATTTCATTTTTTTATTTCACATGGATATTGTAACATCCCGTCAGGATATTACGAATTTAATAAAATAAAATAAAGTAATTAATTTCAATGCATTTAATAATACCTCATTTCCCAAAAACACGGGAAATTTAAAACATTCTTATTAACTCCAAATATACTCAAAGTTCGTAAATCATAAAACTGAACATAATTACAAAGCCTTTCATTAGAGTTTACAAATTATTTCAAAACAAAACATGTAAATCTCCCAGGCTATCCCCTCTCCGCGGCTAAACCTCACCAGCTCCACCTGCATCATCACCTGCTCACATGTACCGCGTACACGATCATCGCCAAACACAAGTAGATAGGGTGAGCTAAAAGATAAAACATAAATGTATACCAAACACACATATATATGTATAAAAGATAAAAATACATCAATAACACAAAACTCTTCTCTTATTCCGCATGGCCACAACCATATATGATATCTTTTCATTCCCCACTGAACTTATTCCATTGCTATCACATGGCCACAACCATGTATACCGATGCACCTCGCCGAAGACTTGTTACCTTCCTTCCACATGGTCATAACCATGTTAGCAGTGTTTTACATCTTCTATTAAGTATCTCAAGGCACCTTGCTGCCACACCTATCGGTCACCACCGATAGAGCACGTGCGGAAACCATGCTACGGATCACACACCGTAACGCCAAGTGGAGTTCCCAATTACGAACATAGTCCGCAACATCCCAAGACTACCAAACTCGTCAGCGAATCACTAAGGAGGGCAATCCCTCTGGACCCATCCGTACTGGCCACAACTAGCACACTCACACCGGTAACACCCGCCAACCTGAGCCACAACTCAAAGGTTCTTCGTGTTCATCCGCTATCCCGAGCCATAACTCAAGGGAAGTCATTCCGGGCCACAACCCATAGAATGCCACGTGCTTAACCCCTATCCTGAGCCACAACTCAAGGAAACATTCTGGGCCACAACCCATGGAACACCATCAAACTCACCATCGAGATATCTTAGAAGCCTTATAGATCATGCATCACCATTCAAACTTCAATCAATCCAATACTGAAAAATTTGTTGCTTTTAAACCTATCATCCATTCATCCCTGGTCTTAAACCTTCATCTCTCACTTAAGCATTCCAGTTCATCTCGCTTAGGCTAGGTTACCTCGCCTAAGCGAGCACCATACACAAAACCAACCATGAACCCTCGCTTAGGCGAGTTACACTCGCCTGGGCGAGATCACGTTTTGCCTAAGAACCTCATCTCTCGCTTGGGCTGCGAGTTAAACCACCATCAGAATGTTCTTAGAACTCTCGCTTAGGTGAGAGACTCTCGCCTGAGCGAGACACACTTTCGCCCAAACAACAAACCCTGCCTGCGCGAGATGCGCAACCAACACACTCGAGACACACACGGATTCTTGCTTGGGCGAGTCACACTCGCCTAAGCGAGATGGTCTGTCGCCCAAGACCAAATCACCTCGCCTAAGCGAAATGCTCGACCAGAAAGAGGTTTATGAGTCCCCGCATATTTCGCCTAGGCGATCCTGGCTCGCCTGAGCGAGAAATGCAGATTCTGGCACTGTTTCACGCACACAACAGCAACAATCGCACCCAAAACATACTCCAATTTCATACCATTTCATTCAACACAATCTCATTGGTCATAAGGGCATAATTGAACACTAAAATAGACCCCTAGCAACCCAACTTTGCATAATCACAGGATAGGCAGTGTATAACCCATTATTTTCATGCTTTTAGGCTAGAATTCAATAAAACCCAAATCCCCAATTCACCACATGACTAACCCGAAAATCCATGGCAGAAAGTCATCAATTTCATACAATTAGATCAGAACCTAATATTAGGGGTTCAGCTCCCCTAACCTGGAATTTTCCCTTGCTTAGACAAATGCAGAACGTTGGAAATCCCTAGGCAGCCTAACACCCTCCCTTCACTATGCTCTCAAATGCCAAAAACCCTCTCAATTTTCGCACCCTTGCAAGGCCCTCAGAAAATAGCTTCTCCAAACCCCTCTTCTCTCTCAACTTCCTAGCTGCCCCTGCTAGGGTTCTCTCCCCCTTTTCATATTCATGCCATACCAATTTTTAGCAATAAAGAAGAATTAATTTTCACCACCACGGTTTGAACTCATGACCACACCAAAGCCAATTTAATGCTAAACCATCAAGCCAACCCATGTTTCTTGCTAACTCACATAATTCAAGTATTGTATGGTAACATACGAAATACGCTCCATCATATTATTAAAACAATAATAATTAAATAAAACACAATTAGCATACATAAGACTCGAACCCAAGTCCTCTCACACAATCAAAGTACTCTCAACCACTTAAGTTAGTACTTTTTCACGTCATACCCATCAAAATTTAATGTCATAAATACACTACTTACCCGCATTCATTAATTAATTATTTAATTAATTAATTAAATTTCACGGATCTTACAGATATCATTTTCTCTAGTTGCTCTTTATTTTTGAAACATTCTAACCATTCTACATATGCTCGTTTGATCTATGTTGATGACATTATTCACACCGGCAACAATCTTCACAAGATTACACAAATAACAAATCTTCTTAATCACAATTTTCATATAAAAAACCTTGGAGACCTTACCTATTTTCTTGGCCTTGAAATGGCACGTAACAAAACATGAATACATATCTCTCAAAGTAAATATGTTTTAGAACCCCTGTAAGAAGTTAGAATGTTAGCTTGCACTCAAGTCATACACTTATGGCTCATTCTTCTCGTCTCTAATGGTGATGAAATCAATGACAAAGATTCTTCGATGCACAAAAGAGTCACCAGATGACTCATTTATCTAACTAACACTTGTCCTAATATCACCTACATTGTTAACCAACTCAGTCAATTTGTTTCTTTTCTTACCAATGATCATCAACAAGTTGCCTATATAATCTTAAGATATTTGAAAGGAACTTTTGAGAATTGGCATTTTCCTTAACAATCAAAGCATTATTCAACTAAAAGCTTTTAGTGGCTCAAATTTAGAGATGTCAAAATAGGTTTCAACCCATGAGTTAACTCGGCTCACCACGGGTTCGAGTCGGGTTGGGTTGAGAAAAATTCAATTTTTTTGCAATAGTGGGTTGAACGTAGTCCGGCTCACTTAACCCACGAGTTAAATGGGTTCGAGACTGGTTGAAGGTGGGTTGACCCACTTAACCCACCAATACGTTTTTACAATCTTTTTAAAAAAAATTAATAATTATTTAGTACTCTTAATATTATATAGGTTCACAATTTCATATTTTTAAAGGTTAGAATGTTGCTCAATAATATTAGAATAGTTTGAATGTTTAATTAATTTGATTGTCAAGTTATATACGTTGATACTTTAATCTTTAACTATAATCTTTACAGTAAATTAATCAAGCAACTGTCTTATAAACAATTTTTTTCTAAATTAGCATGACAAAAATGTGTAATTTTTTTTATTTATATTTTGTTTAATAGCATGATAGAAAATATGTAATATTAATCATGTTTTCTTGGTCTATATGGACACTTTTTTGAAAACAATTCATCATATATTGGTGGTGATCATTGTGAAGCCATTGGTTCTTGGTTTTACTGTGATTGTCATGTCATGGGTTGCTTAAAAAATTATTTAAATATTTGAATACTTAAAAATAAATAAATAAATAACTTTTTTATGTAGGTTGGTGAGCCAACCCACTTAACCCACCAACCTATGGTGGATTGAGCCGGGTTGTAAAATTTCTGGCTCACCATAAAATGAGCTGGGTTGGGTTTACTCATTTTCAAGCCAGCTCGTCGTGAGCCAACCCGTGTGAGCCAGATTGGGTCACTTTGACATGTCTACTCAAATTAGTCTAGTTGTCCATAAACAAGATGGTTTATTACATGACATTCTATCTATCTTTGAAATTCTATCATTTAAAGGAAATCAAAGAAACAACCTACTATATCCAAAAGTTCATTTTAAGCCAAGTATTGTGCCCTTGGTACTATTACATGTTATTATATCCAATCTACTATAGAAATTACCTTCAATAAAATATTCAATGAATGAACTAAAGCACGTTGAGATCGAATTGTCATATTATTTGAGAAAATCAACACTAGTTCAATCAAACATATTCCCATTGCTTCTTCACCAAACTTCTTCCTTTTGCTACCTTTAAAGGAATGTGTTCCAAAGTGGAAATGATGAATATATATTTCCAATTTGAAGGGCCCTAAAAAAATTTTTGTTTCCTGCACAAGAATGAATGTGTTCCAAACTGGGAACGATGAATCCAATTTGAGGGAGCCTGATAAAATCTTTATTTCATGCACAAGCATTGTTGTTACTTTCTCTAGTTTTTCTTTCTTAAGTGCTAAGCCTTTCCTTTTACCACTTAAGGCTGACTTATGTTGTCTTATTTTGGTTTCTATTTTAGTTTTTTTTTTCTTTCTATTTGTTAGAGTTTTGTTTCAGTTTTGCTTGTGTATATACCCTTTCTATAATAAAATTCAATGTACTTATCTGGTTCTATCTCTTTGTTTTTCTATATCCTCCCTTGTTTTTTGCTTCTTGCTATGGAGAAAGACTTCAAAGAAGTTCTTTGTTGTACGCATATCAAATACCATCGTATTATTTAGTTGCGAGAAATGAAGGTCAATTTTTCAATCCCAAATTAAGAGGAGATAAGTATTATCTTCTAACCAATATATTGTAAATTGCAGTCCCTTTATTTATCTCTTCCTTCTTCTCTATCATTTTACAATATTAATCCAATTATACTGACATAGTTACTCAACACAAATCGGCGACTTAAAGTACTAATTACAAAATTTAACGTCAGAATTCCTTCAAAAAGTATAAATATTAACAAGGCTTAATACTTAATTTGGCCCTGTTCGAACTTCAAAAAAATTTTTAATTTTTTATTTGTTCAATTTAGTCTTTCAATTTTTTAAAAATGTTCAATTTAATCTTTTCCGTTGAATTAACGTTAATGTCATGTCCATACAGTACCATGTGTCATGTTACTGTCACATGATAGTATTTGTTCTCAATTTTGTCCTTTTATTTATAATTTTGATTCAATTTGATCCTCTTTCTTTTATAAATGAAGTAATTTTGTCCCTATCAAATTTAAGACCAAATTAGTAATTAAACTTAATTATCATTTATATATATATATATATATATATATATATATATATATATATATTATTTTTTTAAATTTATATATATATATATATATATATATATATATATATATATATATATATATATATATATATATATATATATATATTAACTTTTTAAATTTATATATCAAGTCACTCCACTTAAATATTCAATTTTTTTTACATTTTTTTATAAAAAAAAATTATTTAAATTTATAATATTTTTAAAATATTAAAAATATAAATATGAAATGATACTTCTCACGTTAAAAATATTTGTCTCATTAAAGATTAAAAAATTCGAGTGTCACTTTATATCTACATTTTAATATTTTAAAAAGTTATAAGTTTAAATAGAAATTCTTTTTTACGTAAAAATGCAAAAAGAAAAAAAAGTAATGATTTGAATATTAAAATGAAGTAATTTGATACATAAATTTTTAAAAAATATTTTAATATGTTTATATAAATTATTATTAATTTAATTACTAATTTAATTTTAACTTGGAAAAGAACTAAATTATTTTATTCTTTTAGAAAAGAGAACCAAATTGAATTACAAACATAGATAAAGAAACAAAATTGAAAGCATAACTAAATCAAAAACAAGTATTATTATAAGACATTAATATGACACATAAAATTGTATAATATTAAATCAATCTGACTAAAAAAAGACCAAATATTGAACATCTTTAAAAATTAGAAAACTAAATTAAACAAATAAAAAATTAAAATTCATTCTAAAAATTCGAATAAAATTATTAAATATCAAACCTATTAGCAATCTTAAATTTCCTTTTCCAAATTTTAAATAGCACTACACATCTATTAGCATTATCCCTTGTTTTCTCAAAATTCACCTTCACACATACATCGCGGTCAGAAGAACTGACGTTAAATCATAAAAAAAACATCGTTTTTTTCTGTATGAAGGTAAATCAAGCTTGTCCCATATTTACATTTCGTGCTAATGATAGGAAGAAACTAGATCACATTGAACATTTACTACTTTATTCGCATACTCAAATCTCTAAAGAAACTATCAATTACATGGAATTCCACAAAATTTCTAGAGATCCCAACAGATTAAAGCGGAGAGAATTACTATCTCCAGAGTTATGCATTTTTTAGCGACGAAACAAAGTAGGGTCCAAACGAAAATGAACAGAACGATTAGTTCCAAAACAATTTTAAGTGCTAATAACAAAAAATGTGTTAATAGACAACATCGAAAAGTAAATATATCCCCAATCACATCAAGCTAGAACTCGGCTGGTACTACAGTATCTCGATAAATACACATCAACAGGGAGACAACAGATGTACATGAAATATCTATGGTTTGCGAGCTGGCGGTGGTGAACTGCTGCTGCTACTATTGCTACTGCCTCTTCCTCTCAAAGGCCTATCCATTAGTAAATATATTTTTACATTAGCAAACGGCTGAAATGAACTACAAAGATACAATTCAATACAACCAAAAAATTATAGAAAACAACACACCAATCACCTAAGCAGTTTCCAAGTTATATTTTAAAGCCGACATTGCTCATCAACATCATTATACGAAAATCTACAAATACCAAACTATTTTAACAATCCAAACGGTTTGCTATTGAGACATGTGCACTTAATAATTATCAGACCGAGGAAGATATATCTTTGCTGAAAAAATATCAGACCGAGGAAGAGAGTGATAAAATTTCTGGAAATGATTAGTCAATCCTATTTACACGAAGCCTATCTCAGTGTTCACTTAAGATAGCATCCATATGCCATTGGTCAAGAAGCATTATGACAAGCAAAGTGTCAAATCAAGGCCTATATACGGAGAAAACAATTGTCCGACAGGAATCCAATTATCTTACATAATAACTTTTGGCCTTTCAATGGAGTAGGTGATGTTTAATTTTTCTGATATTTCAATGCGTCTTTTTTGAAAAACATCGTTCACTACACAATTTTTAAGAGGGTCACTAGTGAAAATCATTAGATTATTTTAATCTTGCTTTAACCCATAAATGATTGAACAAATTTGGAAGTCCATAAAGAAGATAAACGCATCAAGCATGCAGTGAACAAAATATACATGAATCTTCCCAAGCAAATCCACTAGTACATGTTACTGAAAGAGACGAGGAATCAAGATATTTAACATGACAACATTATACCAAATAATATAATTACCTTCTTGGGCTACGACTCTTTGATCTCCTGGAAACCTGCCAAAGTTATAAAGGAAGGACTAAGCCAGCGACTATTCCAAGTAAGAAATAACACCATATAAACGAGAAAAGAAATATACCTTGCGTGGACTTGGTGAATCTGAGTACGATGATGACCTCCCACGCCTTACAGGTGGCCTACCTCTGTCAAGAAAATAAAGTTCATGAAGTGCTCAAATATTTTCGAATTGCATTAAAAAACGCAATAAAAAATAACAAGAAACTTAGAAAACTTCTTGTGTATTATTTTGCAAGCAGATATTAGTTGTAAGAAGATGAAGAACATTGAAAATATTCTGTAATATAACATTTTTCAACAAATGCAAGTCTAAGGGCCAAGTTAAATTTCATCAAGAGCATGTATGATCAATTGAAAAGATCTGCATAACAAAAAACGAAAGTCCAAGCATTATATTTTCCATTCTCGTTAAGAATTTATGATTTTTTACTTCAATATAAACATCCAATTACAAAAAAAAAAAACAAACTGCAAGATTTAAGACATTATACAGGGAACAGAAAAGTATACAGTAGCTCATTTTAACAACCTGGCTACTGAAACATAAGCGTGAATGAAAAATTACCTGCGAGGTGAGAAAGACCTTGACCGTGAACGTGCCGACCTACGTATTGGAGAGCGAGTGCGTCTACGACCAATTGGAGACCTTCTAGGAGGACTACGAGCTCGCCTAGGTGGTGGTGATCTAGAGGAAAATATTTCATTTTTTAAAGGGAAAATATGTGCAGTCTACCAAAAAATGCAAAGTGATAATTGAGGGAAATAATTATTAGAAATAGCTACCGGCGCCGAGGAGGAGGAGGAGGTGAGCGTCGCCGCCCAGGGCTTCCACGCATCCTTCTAGGTGAGACCCTACAGAAGTTATATATGAATGAGTAGACCTGTAGAAACAGTTAACCAAAGTATGTGTGCAACTTTGAAAACCAACCTTGCAGGGGATCTAAGGCGTCTTGGTGGAGATGGAGAACGACCTCTTCCAGGAGACACAGGCCGCCTCCTAGGAGGGGTGTCTCCTCCACGACGATAAGGAGAGTCTAATCGGCGCCGAACAGGAGAATCTGCACGGCGGCGAGGAGAATCTGGTCGTCTTGGAGATCCAGCTCTTCGAGGTACAGGAGATCTCCTCCGTGGCGAGGGAGGCTTTCTTCGAGGAGCTGGCATTGACAAACTGAAGTTCAATATATATAAAAAGTGACCAATATGAAAATTAGAAACCAAAAAAATGTCCAACACATCACATATATACATTCTCTCTGACGCTTTGGTCCATCCTTGTCAACATCTGCAATAGCATTATCAGTCCTGGGGGTGTCTCTCTTTGGAGCAGCAATAGAAGCCTTTGGGGGTGGTGAAACTTTCTGTCTAGGAGGTAAAGTAAATCTTGCCTTGATGACATTGCCATCTATTTGGGCCTGCATTAGAAAATGAAGGCTTCAATATACAAATGTAGCAGCCAATAGTAAGCTTCATTACGGAAATCATTCCACACCAGTCACAGAAACCTACACCATCCATGTATAGTAATGCTTTTTCAGCATCCTCTCTCGTCTTGAACTGCACATATCCATATCCCTTTGGAAGATTGACCTAGAAATGAGATGAAAGGAATGACAATTCCATATCATACTAAATTCTCTTAACTATGCTGCTAAAGTAAACAAAACTTACAGTTCGATCCATTGCCAACTCCACACTTACAACCTCACCAAAGTTACCTGAAAAATAATGCACAAGGCTGGATCACTAAAAGGTCAACAAAAGTGGATATGAGCACTTCAAGTTATAAAGATTACTTAAAGATTTCTTTGAATTACTGATAAGGTCACTAAAATGTCTCTTATGCAATAAGAGATCAAGACAATATTCCTTAACAGTTGATAATATTAATATTATAAATATTGAAGTCTCAATGATTGAAAGTAAGGTTTAATGAAAGAACATGAATAAAAATGAAAAAAAAAAAAGAGAGGTTGCACTGGGCTTAATTCATAGATGCTATCCCCATTGCTTACAGTCATTGGACCTGACCAATTAGCTAAATGTGCATTGCCAAATAATAGCTATTCCCAAGTATTTGGCAAACATAAGTAGCCTATAACATACTGCATTCACAACGTAAAAACACCATAAAACTAAAACGTAGAGATAAGTAAACATGAATTGCCAATTAATAAATCTTTACCCCAGTATTCGACAATCACAAACAGTATATTGCACTGACAATGTAAGTTAAGATAAAACTAAAAAGTAGAAATAAGTAAATATGCATTGTCAATTAATAACTCTCTTCCCAAGTGTTTGGCAACCATAAGTACCCAATAACACATTGCATTCAAAATGTAAATGTAGGATAAAAGTAGAAGGTAGAATAAATTAAACATACTGAAAATTTCCTTCAAATGACCCTCATTGACGTTTCTGCTGAGCTTTTCCACATGAAGAACAAGTGATTCTCGTACAGGAGAAGGTTTCCTGTGTTCAGACACAGGAGATAAGTCCATATGCAAGAAGTTCAAATAAGAAAACTGAATAAAGATGTGAGTGAACAGATTAACTTTAGAAGAATCACATCTAGAGCACCCAATAGAATTTAACATTATGAAGTGAAACACCAAAGTTTAAATATATTATCATTTCAATGATTTGAAGTATATATGGACAAAGGGAACATTAGAGTGTTAATGCCAGAGACAACATAAAACTCGTCAACTTCGTTTTCCCGACTTTAACAAGGAACACATCCTGACTTCATCAATATTCACAATCGCACTAGCCTTCAAATTATACATTGAAATAATAACAGGCAATACATCCAATAACTATAACAAGATAAAAATACCTCGGGGGAGGTGAAGCTCTCTTTGACTGAGGTGGAGGAGACCGACCACGCCTAGCTGCTGCTGCTGTTGCTGCAGCGGGACTGTAGGGCAAAAAAATTAAAACAGTAACACTGTAACACAGCGCACAACTCATAAAACACAAACAGCAAAAAAGAAAACCTAAGAGACCCTTAACTAGAGGTCCACAACCCCACAAATCCAAGAATTATAGAATCACCACAAGCACATTGCAGCCACAATTTATGCAGCATACACATATAAACGCATCGATCATAATTTAAAACATTGATCATTAATCCTCTTCCAAAAAAGGAAAACAGAATGAACAATAAAAATTACCGCAAAACTCCATTAAACTCAATTTCCACATATCTTTCAATCACACAGCACACAAAAGCCAACAGCGCAGGTGAATAAAAGATAACAATAAAGATCTAATAAGCAGCTAAGAGGACAGCGCATGCGTCAGACACAAATTAAAGAATTTTGAGTTCGTTCGCCGCTCGCTCCGATGGAAGAAATCAACCATACCTTCTGCGCCTCTGGGGCGGAGGGCTGCGGCTGCGGGAGCTGCGGGAGGGAGAGGAGGACGACGATGAGAAAGATCTGGAGCGAGAGGGAGAGCGGGAGCGGGAGCGAGAGTGCGAGCCAGAGGAGCGAGAAGAGGAGGGGGATGAGGAGCGAGAGGAAGAGGCGGAGACTGAACCGGAGGGAGAGCGACGACCTCGCCCAGGTTTCGCCATTGTTGCAGAGAGGAAACCCTCTATAAACCCTAGCTCCTCCAAACCAAGCTAAGGTGTGACTGAAAACTAGAAAGAAATGAAAGATAAAAAGGGAACGACTAAGAGAGTGAACAATGAGTGTTTGACAACATGAGTGTGTATGCCTTGATAATGAATTTTCTAGAATATATTATTCTAATTTCGGATTTATTTTTTTATGCTACACAAAATTATAAATAAGTAATTAGATTAATATAATTAATAATATTTTTATAATAAAACTATAGAGACATTATGTATAGGCATTTTTTAAATATAAATAATATTATATTTATAAATGATAATAGTGTAATACTATTAAATTAATATATAACATTAATTTATATTTATTAAAAATAAAATTAAATGAATAGAAAATAATTGTTGATGAATAAAAAAGAGGAAAAAAGATAAACAATTTTATCGAAAATAAGTGAAAGAATCGTTAATTTTAAAAAAATTAATAAATAATTATATTGTAAAGAGTATAATTGGTATTATGAAATATAAAAATAAAAGAGGAAATCTTCTTTATATATTGTTATAGATAATATACATTATGTAAATTACAACAAAAATGATATATAGTTATAAAAATATAATATTGTATTAAATTCTAAAATTCTAAAAAAAATTAATATTATATAAAATTATACTAATTGTATATATTTATATTACATTAAAAATTATAGAAATTATCAAATCATTAAAATTATAATATTATATTAAGTAAGGAAACTATATTTTAATATTATATATTTTTTAAACAATTTTATTAAATTACATAAAAGATTATATAATTATAAAATAGTGTAAAATTATAAATTTCTATAGTTTAAACAATAAAATTATTTAAAACATGCTTTTTGTATAATTTAAACAGGAAAAATATTTAAAGTATATTATTTAATAAGTTAAGTTATGATTGATTGATATCATATTTTATTTTGCTTTATGTGTTTTCTATGAAATCCTAGAAAATGATGTTTTATAATTGATAATGATTTGGAAATAGTAAGACTTGATTATTTTAATATTAAAAAGAATTAGTATAATACAATTGTTATGAACGAGTTTTATTATTTTAAAACACATTTTCTTTCTATAAATCACTTTTATAGAGTTCTCTAACTTTTCTATGGAAGTTCTTGTCCTCTTATATTTGATTGAAGATCTGAGACCATCCTTGCAACGAGCTCTGTTAAAATAGATGAGACTATTATTCACAAATAAGAGGGTGAATGGACTGTGTAAAAAATTTATCGCTTTTTCTTTTAAAAATATCTTTCAAGATCTTCTTTAATCAACTGTGAGTAAGATGCACAGTTTATGAAGCCTTTACAACTATCAATGCATGCAAAGATAATGAAGGAAGAGATAAGAGACAACATAATTTATACTGGTTAGATTCTTGAAAAATCTACATCCAATTTCTAGCAACATTAGCTAGAAATGCACTAATTAATTAGGAGTTAGGTTTACAAGATTCACCTATGCAAAATCTACACTCTAGACAAGCAAGAAATTGAAATGCACTTTCAAGCCCTTCGTGAGAATATTAGTAATGACTATAGACTAATCAACTTGTATTCTCTCTTTGAAAGCATGAATTAAAAATATGTCCTCTATGTTTAATTGGGCATGATTGCTCCCCATAGAAACGAGAATTCGTGCAAGAATAAATGTTAAAACCCTATCATCGTGTTTCATGCCACCAACCTTATATAGTATAGTTGCGAGGTGCATTTGGGAAACATAGACTTGACTAATATGTTAGGAATCCAAGTGTGAGTCTAAGTCCCACATTGACCAGAAATGAGAAAGTAGAGCACTATATAAGAATCAAGACCCATAAACCTATTGCCTTAAGGTTTTGGGTTGAGAGTGGTGTCAGTATCTTATGTGGTTGGGCTCAGGTCTCATTGGTGTGTTGTATCTCCCTAGTGAAACCCCCTCTGTAAAACCTGACAAGTGGTATCAGAGCCGATGGTTAATACCGGCTTAGACGAGTGCAGTACCAGTATGGTCCTAGTATCGAAAGTCTTCCTGGCAAGAAAATCCCAGGTAAGGGTTCCAGGTAAGCGTGTCCCGTTAAGAAAAAACGGCGGTATAGAAAAGGGCAAAAAAGGAGTACCGCTGGAGGGGGAGTGTACCAATGTGGTTGAAGGGACTCACCCTTGAGGGGGAGATTGTTAGGAATCCAAGTGTGAGTCTAAGTCTCACATTGACCAGAAATGAGAAAGTAGAGCACTATATAAGAA
>Ga0214545_1006080_pt1 | contig 21284 bp, 10 predicted proteins | sample CNSS4metaG_FD_160064 | JGI IMG/M metagenome (GOLD analysis project Ga0214545, IMG submission 160064) | Root nodule microbial communities from cowpea collected in UCLA plant growth center, Los Angeles, California, USA - CNSS4 | ecosystem: Host-associated > Plants > Roots > Nodule | place: USA...
GGGAGCGTATGACTTTTGTTTGGTACAACCATTACTTTTTGACACGCAATAACAATAATAGTGTTGCTTTTTACACATTTTCATTGTTCACACAGTGATGCACCATTCTGCAACGGCAACAAAATGTTATTATTACACTGCATTACATAGGAATAAGTTCACCCTAAAGTCCGCGACATGTTTGAAATTTTTGGTAACGATAACAAAACCACATTATACCTCTCCTCGTAAAATACACGCAACTAAGTTTCGTACTACTTTTTTATCATAGTTTTGATACATGAATGCTTAAGGAGTACTTAGATACTTTTTTTTTTAATGTTTTAATATAACGAATAATTTCATCCTCATTACATATTCTATATTTTTATTTTTAGTATAATCATGGTTATTATTAGTAACGGAAAGAAATACAATTGCGGTTACTAATATCACAATCTCCCGTTTTCATCTTCAATGTTCCAAATTAATGTGATCGAGCCTGAGATTCTAAATTAGTACTTATTAATGTGATTTTATTATGCTAACCTTTAATTGTTTTTTTTTTCCTTATAAGAGCCATGTTTGCCTTTATTTTTTCTTTCTTTGCCAACTTGTTATGATTTTGTTTTCTTTTCCACTTTAACAGTTCTGAGACGCTGGGAGACAGTACCACCAACCTATACTGCATAAAAAGCAAAGCTGAGAAAGAAAGAGAGAGAGAGAAGCACAGAACAGAAACAACATTGTCCGCAAAATAGAGAGATCTAAGCAACATGGGGTGACTCTGAAAAATGGAATAAAAAAGAAAAAGTCAAGAAAAACAGTTGAAGTTGTTCATTGCCGTTGCTGCTGATTGGAACCGAATGTCCTACGTTTGAATTTTGTTTTTATTTGGTGAGTAACTTGTTACCTGAATTATGAGCTTCATGTTGCAGGTTTTGAGCCTTGATCTCTTAACTATGAGTGCAACCTTCTTGACCGGTCATGTGTTTTGAATATATGGTGTAGCCATCTCATGTTCATGGATGATTTTCACGGAGAAATAATTTATAACATTTTTTTTTGTATTTCCTGACAGGCACATAATCTATGCTTTTTGTGTACTAGCCAAATTCTGTTAACTTTCTTTCTGTGGTTCTAATTGAAATTTTGTGTTTGATCAGCACTGGTTCTGGTGTTTCAGATGCTTGTTGATTCATTCAGTCTTGGAACTTGAGAGTTTAACTGAACTGGTATTTTCTTTCTCTTACTTTTGTTTTTGGTGCTGTTTTTGAAATTTACTTTTGCTTTGATGAGAGAAAAAGTGCGTCTATGATTTATCTGAAACTGAATCATTTGCATTCCTTTGTATTTTTTGTTTATTCCAATGACTATATGGTAGCAGCAAGAGAGACTAGTATTTCATCAGCTGTGTAACAGTGTTAGCGTGGTCCTGGTTACTCTTCCCTTGAACTTTTGTGGATTAAGTATTTTGAACACCAGAAGACACAGTGTTGGTGTTGGTTTACTTGGCGGGAGCGATGGCGGCTCTGTCCCATGCTGATTCTAGAAGAATGTATTCATGGTGGTGGGACAGTCACATTAGCCCCAAGAACTCGAAATGGCTCCAAGAGAATCTGACTGGTAATTTTAATTCTAGTTATAGTATTTGTTTGATAAAAGATAATTGCTTATGCTGATGTAAGACCTTGTAAAATTTGGGTTTTTAAAATAATTGTTGATAACATCTTAAGATTATTGGACTGGCTACAAAGTGCTCTGGTTTATCATATGTAATCGTCAATGTATATTCACCCTTTGGGAGTATATGGCAAAAAGATTTACTCTGGTTTAAACCAGTTTCCGGTTTTACTTCCAAATTTACTTACAGTCATGATGCACTTTAGTAGAAACTTTGCAATGCAAGGACATTTAATGAAACTGCAGTATTGTATTTTGATACATCTTTCAGAATCTTCTATGTTGGTGTATCTTCATTAAAATTAAAATTACATTTCTATCTAAAAGTCACAAGTATCAGTTTTGTGGATTAACTTCCTTGTACGTTCCCTGAAACTCGTTAATTTATCTCATCGATACCTTCTCATGAACAGATATGGATTCCAAGGTGAAACATATGATCAAGCTTATTGAAGAAGATGCAGATTCCTTTGCAAGGAGGGCAGAAATGTATTATAAGAAACGGCCAGAGCTGATGAAATTAGTTGAAGAGTTTTATCGTGCATATCGGGCATTGGCGGAGAGATATGATCATGCAACTGGAGTGATTCGTCAGGCCCATCGGACCATGGCTGAAGCATTTCCTAATCAAGTGCCTCCTGCATCAGCAGATGATTCACCCGGAGTTTCTTACATGGAGACTGAGCCACATACACCAGAGACATTCACCTTCTCCCGTTCATTTCTTGACTCAGATGAATTGCAAAAGGATGCTTCAACTCATTTCCAATCCATAAAAAGAAATGGATCTTATACTGATGAAACTGATTGTGGTATAAGCAGAAAGGGTTTGAAACAGCTCAACGATCTATTTATGTCAGGAGATCATGCAAAGTCTTCAGAAGGGCGCGTTCGAAGGGGGCTCAATTTTCTTGACGTAGAAGAGATTAATGCGCAAGACAATGAAAGCCAAGATAGTAGGACTCAAGTCTTATCTGAGTCTGAACGGATGACAAAAGCTGAGACAGAAATTTTGGCCTTAAAGAAAGCCCTGTCTAACTTAGAAAGTGAAAAGGAGGCTGGCTTGCTTCAGTATCAGCAGAGTTTGGAGAGATTGTCTAATCTGGAATCAGAAATGTCTCGTGCAAGAGAGAATTCTCAAGGACTTAATGAACGAGCAAACATAGCTGAAGCTGAAGTTCAAACCTTGAAGGAAGCCCTTGATGAATTAGAGGCCGAAAGAGAAGTTAGTCTTCTTCAGTACCAGCAATGCTTGGAGAAAATATATAGTCTGGAGAATCATATTTCTTCTGCCCAAAAGGATGTAGGAGAACTCAATGAACGAGCTAGTAGAGCTGAAACTAAAGCTGGATCCTTAAATCAAGACCTTGCTAGAGTAGAAGCTGAAAAGGAAGCTGCCCTTGCTCAGTATAAACAGTCCTTGGAGTTGTTGTCAAAACTAGAGGAGAAACTCGTACAAGCTGAAGAGAACGCAAGGATAATTAAAGAACAAGCTGATGATGCAAAAAATGAAATTGAAAGCATGAAGTTAGAAATTGCTAAACTTACTGCAGAGAAGCAAGATGCAGCTCACAGCTATCAACAATGCTTAGAGATAATTTCCAGTTTGGAGCATAAACTCTCTTGTGCCCAAGCGGAGGTGTATAAGCTAAACTGCAAGATAAATGATGGGGTTGAAAAGTTACATAGTTCTGAACAGAAGTGTTTTCTCTTGGAAACATCTAATCAGACTTTGCAATCTGAATTGCAGTCTTTTGCACAGAAGTTGGGATCTCAGGGTGAAGAACTTAGTGAGAAGCAGAAAGAATTGGGTAGACTCTGGACTTGCATACAAGAGGAGAGATTGCGGTTTATCGAGGCTGAAGCTGCTTTCCAAACTCTGCAGAATTTGCATTCTCAATCTCAGGAAGAACTAAGATCTCTTGCCACCAAGCTTCATGGTAAGGCTGAGATTCTGGAGAATATGGAATCCCATAAGCAGGCTTTAGAGGATGAAGCTCACAAGGTCAAAGTGGAAAACAAAACTCTAAATGAGCTTAAATTATCTTCATCTTTGTCTATAAAAAAAATGAAGGATGAGATAATAAATTTGAGGGAGATAATAAAGAAACTTGAACTGGAGGTTGGACTGCAGGTAGATGAAAGAAATGCTCTCCAGCAAGAAATTTACCATCTTAAAGAAGAGCTTAATGATGTGAAGAAAATACATGAATCCATGATGGAGGATGTCAGATCAACTGACTTAGATCCGCAGTGCTTTGCCTCTTCTGTGAAGAACTTGCAAGATGAGAACTCGAAGCTGAAGGAAAGATGTGAAACCTACAAAGATGAGAAAGCAGATCTAAAGGAAAAAGTGGAGACCATGGAGAATCTTTTAGAGAAGAATGCTGTTTTGGAGAGGTCTCTTTCAGATTTGACTGTGGAGCTTGAGAATGCTAGAGGAAGGGTAAAGGTATTGGAACAAACTTGCGAATCTTTTCTTGGGGAGCAAGCCACTCTTGCTGCTGAGAAAGCCACCCTGTTTTCTCAGTTACAAACCACAGCTAAGCAGCTGGAGAAGCTCTCAGAAAAAAACAACCTTTTAGAAAATTCACTATGTGACGTGAATGCTGAGCTCGAAGGATTAAGGATAAAGTCAAAGATTTTAGAAGACTCTTGTATGTTGCTAGATCATGAGAAGTCCAGTCTAAACTCTGACAAAGAAACCTTGGTTTCACAATTCAACATCACTCATCAAACTCTGAAAGATCTTGGGAAACAACACAGTGAATTGGAACTGAAGCATTCTGAACTGAAAGCAGAAAGGGAATCTGCACTTCTAAAGTTGGAAGAGCTACTTGTTTCCTTATATGCTGAGAGGGAAGAACATTCCAGAATTGTGCAATTGCATGAATGTCACTTGGCTGAGAAGGAATTACAAATCTTTGTTCTCCAAGAAGATGCAGATTACCAGACAAAAGAGTATGAAGAGGAAATGGACAGATCTGTACATGCTCAAATGGAAATATTCATCTTGCAGAGATGTATCCAGGATTTGGGGCAAAAGAACTTCTCCCTTCTAGTTGAGTGTCAGGGACTCTTGGAGGCTTCCAAACTGTCTGATAGATTGATATCTAAATTGGAGAATGACAACACTCAGAAGCAAGTTGATGTTAATTCATTGTCTGAGAAAATTAAAATACTCAGGATCGGGCTCCTTCAGGTGTTGAAGGCTCTTGATGTTAACAGCGAGCCTTGGTGTGAAAATATGATTGAAAAGGACCAGGAGCTTCTGAACCACGTACATGGCAAAATTCAAGAGACACAAAGTTCTTTTGTCACAATTTTCAATGAAAGCCAGCAAGTGGCCATTGAAAATTCAGTTCTTGTTACATTCCTTGGCCAGTTGAAATTAGAGGCTGAAAATCTTTTGACGGAAAGAAATTCCCTAGACAAGGAGTTGAGAACCCAGTCTACACAGTTCTTGATAATGCAGGCAGAAGTACAAAAGATAATGGAGAAGAATCAGGAGTTGAAGTTGACAATAAGGAAAGGAGAAGAAAAAATGGAAGTAATGGCTACTGAAATAGACAATTTATGCAAACAGCTGTTAGATTTGAAAGAGGATCACCAAAACATAAAGGAAGAAAGTTGCAAAACCTTTGAAGAGAAAAATTCCTTGATGAGAAGATTTATGGACCTGGGTGAAGAGAAAAGTAAGATGGAAGATGAAATCTGCATTATGATTCATGAGACAATCACACAATCTAATCTCTCGCTGGTCTACCAGAACATTGTCTTCGAAAAACTCCTGGCACTTAAAGAGCTAAGCAACAATCTCGATAGACTTTGTTCTGTAAATACCAACATCGAGGAGAAACTAAAAATACTGATGAACAAAATAGAAGATGTACAAATGGAAAATTCCGATCTTAGAGAGTCCTTTGCAGCGTCAAGCATTGAACTAAAATTGGTTCAATCGGTCAATGATCAGTTAAATTGTCAGATTAGGAATGGAAAACAATTGTTGTCTCAAAAGGAAAATGAGTTTTTGGAAGCAGCAGAGATGCTTAGCACTTTACATGATGAGAAAACAGAATTACAAAGATTGGTGGAAGTTCTGAAGAGTAAGTATGATGAAGCCAGGGTGATACTTGAAGAACAAGCTAGTCAAATTTTAAAATTATCCTCCGACAAGGATCGACAAAATGAAGAGCTTGGATGCCTTGGTGAAGTGAATCAGAAGTTGGAGGCAGAAATGAAGCACCTGCGCCAAGAACTTGGAGAAATTAAAGTGAGGGAAGAGAAGCTAAGTCATGAACTACTCAAGGGAACAAATGAGATTAAACAATGGGAAACTCAGGCAGCCACACTCTTTACTAGACTGCAGATTTCTGCCGTCAATGAAACATTATTTGAAGAGAAGGTGCGCGAGCTAGCTCATGCATGTGAAGATCTTGAACGCAGAAGGAACTTCAAAGATATGGAAAGTGAAATGCTGAAAGAAAGAGTTTGCAAGTTGGAAGGTGAAAACGGGAAGCTTCGGGTTCAGTTGGCTGCTTATGTCCCTGCTGCCAGTGCTCTGAATGACTGCATAACATCCTTGGAGATGCAAACACTTGGGCATGCAAAACCACATGAAGACAAAGTATCAAAGGTAATTTACATGCTATCTTCAACTGGGAACCAGCTACTATTGCATTGGTTACATTGACAAAATGAAGTTTTTTTTTTTTTTTTAAATCATTGTTTCCAGGTTAAAGGTTTGGCGTTTCACAAGTACAATGAAGGTGGTCAACAAACAGGTGAACATCAGAATGCTGCGGCAATAGATGCACTTCCAGATTTCCAAGACATGCAGAAAAGAATCAACGTAATTGAAACGGCTGTTAAACAGATGAATGAAAGTTTCAAAACTAAGGATGAAATGAGAGAGATTCAAGTGTTAAAATCTGGATTCAGCTGGCGCCAAGGAAATATTCAAGCAAGTAAGTATGCTACTGAAATGCATGATACGAAGGGGCATCGGGGTGGACCTTCTGATGAACTGAAATCAAAGAGATCAGTGTCAGATGTCCCTGTAGCAGAAATTGAAGTTCTGCCAAAAGACATCATGCTTGATCAAACGTCTGAATGTTCATATGGGATAGGTAGGAGAGGAACTCTTGAGACTGATGATCAGATGCTCGAATTGTGGGAAACTGCTAACAAGGATGGCGTTATTGGACTGACAGTTGGAAAGGCGCAGAAGACAGCCATTGTGCCTACTGGATACCAACAAAAGAGAGCAACCAAGGAACTGAGAAACAAATATCCATCCGTAGAGTCCTTGATTGAGAAGGAGTTGAGTGTGGACAAATTAGAGATCTCAAGAAGATTGACACTGCCACATTCACATGAAGAAGGCAACAGGAGGAAGATTTTAGAAAGACTAGATTCTGATGCTCAAAAGTTGACCAACCTTGAAATTACCGTGCAAGATTTGATGAGCAAGCTAGAAATTACTGAGACCACAAAGGGAAAAGGTATTGAGTTGGATACGGTGAAAGGGCAGCTTGAAACTACCCAGGAAGCCATCACAAAGTTGTTTGATGCCAACGACAAGTTGAAGAAGAATGTAGAAGAGGGTACTTCATCCTTTGCTGCGAAGTATACAGCAGAATCAAATGAGAGTGGAAGTGCCAGAAGGAGGAGAGTTTCAGAACAGGCTCGGAGAGGGTCTGAAAAGATAGGTCGGCTGCAGTTGGAGGTGCAAAGACTGCAATTTTTACTTCTGAAGTTGAATGATGAAAAAGAAGGCAAAGGAAAGACAATGATAGATGAACGAAATTCAAAAGTCCTTTTGCGAGACTATCTCTATGATGGGACGAGAAGAAACTACCAGAAAAAGAAGAAGAAAGCACCCTTTTGTGCATGCATGCAGCCTCCCACTAAGGGAGATTAAGTCAGCCGGATTTTTAACTTAGTTTAAATTACATTAGACGTTTACCTTTTTTCTTTGTAATCTAGAGATGGTTCAAGACCGTACTTGTTTTTCAATATAGAGGATCTACGGTTCTTGTAGTGTAGAGATCCTGCTGTAAATTTATGTAATGTTCTCTCAGAAGAAGCTACGATGGAACTTTTTTCTGTCATGTTTGCGTCTTAAGCATCATTTCATTTGTTACAAGAGAGAATAGGACTAGTTACTGCGATACAGTGGCTCATGGACAAATTATCCTACAAGACTGAAGGCTAATAAAAATCTAGCTAACTGTTCAGCAACATATATTTCGAGAATAATTAACATTAAACAAAATCAAGGGGATAAATCACAATTCCCAACCAAAGGGGAGAGAAAACTCAGTTTCTTAATTTCAAAGACAGAATGCCGCGGTCAAAAGTCAAATTGTAGATCAGATGTACAAAGGTAACATCAGAAGTATCATGAACATCTAAGTACATTATTGCTGTAAATGCTTGGCCAAAATATCTCGCATGGTCCTCCCCAAAGGGTCAACTTGCTTGCAATGCTGTTCTTGATATCCAGAATCATGATGACCAGACAAGGCAACGTCTGGTTGAAAGGAGTCTCCACAGTCAATGATTATGTTATGGAGCAAACAGCATGTCAAGATAATGCTGGGCAATTTCCTCTTATCAGGTCTCCACATAACCTTACTCAGGATTCTCCAACTTCCCTTTAACAACGAGAATGCCTTCACAGCAAGAACCTTTCCAGCTCCATGTTTCTGATTGAATGTAGACTGTGAAACTGATATGGCATTAGCTCCATTAGTTTCATAAGGAGTCATGAGCCATTGAAGAAGAGGATAACTGCACCCACCAACCACATATTCTCTTATAACATCTCCAGCCAAAGCTTTCACACTTCCGTTTAAACGCTCACCATTCTCTGATAGCTTGAAAAATGCTGAACACTTCAACAATCTGGAAAATGACATGCCACCAGGCAAACCAGTCATAATGTCAATAAATCTCATTTCATGATCCACAATTCCCTGCAACAACATGCTGTAGTTCTTCTCCTGATCACACCAGTCATCTGAGGTTTGGACAGCCGGAAGGGTCATCATGATGTGTGTTGCATCAATGGCTCCACAGCAATTAGGCAACCCATAGGATGCTTCAAAACCACGCTTGATTTCCTGTATTCTATTGAAATCTGGCCAATTGAGGTGATGTTTAGCACGTTCCTCAAGTGCCTCTATGAATCTCCAAGTCACCTGAGACACTGTTGATTGCCCAACCCCAAAGGCAGCTCCAACTGAGACTTGAGACTCACCAGATGCCAACCTTCTAAGGGCAATTGCAACCTGCTTCTCAACACTCAGAAGCCTTCCCTCTATGTTGATGAGCCCTGATGGAGGCCTTGATATGAGATCCTCCCTCACAAGGGAACATATGTATTCAAAAGAACTCTTTGAAACCCTGAAGAAATACTTAAACCCTTCTGCCTCATCAATAGGTACAGAGTATCCTGCACATTTCATCAAGCATACCCATTCAAATAAAAAAAATTTCAAATCAAATCAATCATATCCGTAACACCACCCAAAACAGCTAAGCAATTTGAATGAGATCACCACCTCAAACAATGGGATGTGGGAAGAAAACCCACGCGTGGAAACCCCCTTATTTCTTTACCAACAAGACATAAACAACAAAATTGTTGACAATTGATCAGGTGATAACACTAGAGAAAAACATGCATGACTTTGAAGGGTTTCATTCCAGAACAACATCAATGATAAACCATTAAAGTTCGAAACTTTGAAGGGGAATGGAATTATGGGAAAGGAGAAGATACCTGGGGTAGTAGAATTCTTGTGCCAGAAAGAGTCCCACCAATCGGTCTCACTGGTTCTGGGCTCAACAGGTACAAGACTCACCTGTTTGTGTTTTTTGAACTTCTTAGTCTTCTTTTTGGTCTTGGATTTTTTCTGGAAGGGTGCCATTGAACATTAACAACAGGACGAATAATTCACTGTTTCAAGTGACAGGAGAACCTTACTTAGAAGTGTGGAGGAGGATTATTTGGTGAGATAGAAGAAGTGGAGAGTACAGAGAGTGAAGTGAAACTGAAAGTTACTCGGAAGCGTACACGCTATCTTTGTCTTCGGTACTTAATTTTGTTGTCCAATTCAAGATTTTATATTTCTTAAAAATGGCAACTTTGGGCCTCTATACCCAGAAGAACAAAACCCTTTCAAAATTTGGACAAATTAATTGAAAATCTTCTTTGTAAATTTCCTTTCCATAGCGAACAAGCACATTTCATACTTTTCCAATGAATTAAAAATAAAACACAGTTGTCATACTAAGTTCTGACCATGACCAAGACCAAGGAATTTTTATAGTAAAAAAAAAAAAGAGCTCTTTTACTTAGTTTTTAGAGGAATCCAATAAAGGGGATATTCTGAAAAATATAATATAGAGAATTATTTTCTCAAACACATAGAAGATACACAAAAGGTATCAATAGCAAGATCTTTATTGACAAGTGGAGGAGGGTACCAACTATAAAAAGAAAAAAATTGGTGTCAAATATGTATTTAGATGGTCATGTTTTCAAGAGTTATAGCATATGTAATCTATAATAATATTTAAAAGAGATTCTTTTATACATCATCTTTTTCAAAAATTATTTTTTAATTTAATTACTTTCTCTAGCAATAAATCATATAATTGCTTGTCATCACCTCATTCAATTTTTCTTCTTTAATATCTTTTAAATCGAACAATAAAAAAGAAAAACTGAAATATATTTTAAATAATGTATCGTTTTATAACATTTTAATTACAATATCTGATAATAATGATTCAAATTATCTTTTAAATTTTTTAAAATGTAAATACCAAGATGCTGATAGCCTGTGTATTTTTATAAATAGTAATAAAACATGGACAAATATATTGTGCATGAGTCATATTTTCTTTTTTGTGGAAAAAGATGGAGCAAGGAGAGTGGAATGACATAATCGGCCCTTTGGGCCTTAAGCCCACTTCTTTGTTACGTCACGACAAAATGGACTGGGAGTTTAGAGGATAAAGCCTTATGTGGTAAAAACACAAGAGGGATATTGTATCTATATAAATATTGAATGTAAAGTTATTTCTAATCAATAATATATATTAAAATGTAACATTATTTCTAATCAATAATAGAAGGTGATTGTTGTTACGTTTAAAATCTTATTATTAGAGTCAACACAAATTAACAAAACTATGACACTTACAAGGGACTTCAATGTTATGGACACGTGTATAAATTTTATATGGCCAAGTTGGATGTTGAAGAATATAATTAAGGGAAAAAAGTGATGAAAAATGGTATGTCATACCTCTCTTTTGATATATAAAATTGGTGTTACCAACGACAAAAAATAGAGTTTCTTGGTATGGATTTTGAATGGTATTCAAAATTTCTAAACATTATATATATTTTTTACTTAGTTAAATTATTAAAAAATTTCTTAGACATAACAACATCTAACTGTTTATGCTTTTCTTTTCTTTTTCTCTTTTCCTCTTCTCTATAACCTTTTTCCTAATTTAACTTTGACTAAACAGCCTTTGACCCCACCCCTCCCAATAATGCCTTCTATAGCATAATGAAGAAACTGCATAAAGTTTTGAAATCATTTTTAATTCAGAAAAGTTCATCAGATTTACACCACAACCTCACTTGTTGATAGCACCAACCCAGTTAGACATAAAACTACAATCTCCTTGGTCAGCATTTTTAATGTATTTTAATTGATAACAACGAAAAACCAGAACTCAATAAGTGAAAATGATAGAGATATGAAGGAAACTAAATATTTATTTATAATTTTGCAATGGTCACTGATCAGCTCTATAACATTTCCATGGAACTCAATTCCATTGCAGCCACTTTCTCTTTGATAGATTATTAATTAAGCACAGCTCATGTTGAAAACTTTCTTCCAACTAATTATCTTGAGAAATTTAAATACCCATATGACTCTAAATCTTGTGCAGCATGATTCTCATGGCACATACTTTAGGGTTAATATCTAAACAATGCTTTTATCAGGTTCTGAATCATCCTTCATGGGGTTCGGTTTGTATGAGTTGACCATGAAATTGCATGCACCAACAGCTTCTTCAACTGTCAGATACACCCATTTATGCCCTAGTTCATCAAGGAACTTCGATTTGTTCAGCTTCTTCATCACCTCGCTTCCAGGATTTACCAAAACAAGCTAAACACAGATAAAGGAATCATTACAAATACATAAATTAAGTGTTTTTACACGTAAGACTACCTACCCAAAAATTCAAAAGAGGAGAAAGAAATAATTACTTGTAACCCTCTTCTGTCAGCAGTTTTCTTGCACTCTTCAAGCATGCTTATTCCACTTGTATCAATGTTTGCAACAGCTGCCAATGAAATCACGTTGCAAGTTATTAGATTAATGATCTTTTAATCACATTGTCATCAAATTTACTTAATTTCTTTAATCAATAAACTTACCAGTCATATTCATTATAACATACTGTAAACTGGTTTGGTCTGAAGCTTTTATCCTATCTTCCTCTTCATCTATCCACCTTGTGATTCTAAGAATAAAATTTTGAGGTGAGTTTACAGTTTCATGCATGCAAAGAGGAACAAAATCACTGGTGGATTGTTACCTTTCTCGTAAATAGCTTGCATTGGCAAAGTAAATGGGAGCATCAATTTCTAGAATTAGGATTCCAGGAACATGATTTGCATTTGGATATTGTTCCACGTTTCTGTATACTGTGGAATTTGGAATGTTGCCTAAGAGAAATGTTCTTGGCCTTGCAATAAAAAGAAGTACTCGAAGTAGAGATACTGCAACCTGAATATTCACAGAAAACAACACATTAATTTCCTTGACCTTTGTTTGAAAAACCCTTCTTAAGAAGAAAAGGAACTTGTATGAATTAAATAATAAGCTAAATTTAACAATTTTTTCAAAGAATATCCACGAGAAACAGTTAGGAGGTGGATGATACATACTGCTATGACTAGGCCAATTTCAACACTGCCAAAGACTACGCCAACATAAGCACTGAAGCACACAAAGAAATCAAATTTGTCGATTTTCCACAAATGAATGGCTGCTTCATAATCAATGAGACCGAGCATTGCTGACACAATTATGGCTGATAACACCACCAGGGGAGTGAAATGGAACAAGGGTGTTAAGAATAACAATGTTAACATCACTGCTATTGCCATCACAATGTTTGATGCTGCAGTCTTGCACCCCGCATTATAGTTCACAGCTGAACGTGAAAATGGTCCTGAAACAAACATCATTTTGTTAGCAATTGTTTGATTATAGTCTGTGATTTTTCTTCTGGATCAAGGTTTTTTTTTTTTACCTGTGGTGAGATAGCAGGAGGTGAAGGAACCAAAAATATTCATGGTTCCAATAGCTATCATCTCTTTGTTCCCATCAATATGATAATTTTTAAACATTGCAAAGCTTCTACCCACTGCTATTCCTTCCTGCACAATCATCAATCATATTTATTCTCAATACTCTTTATAAACTGGACTAAAATGTTCAATTATGTTGTTTGTTTTCTTTCAAAATAAACCTAATTTATAAAACAGATTTCAAATGCTATGTTTTGTCCAGTTTTAATCTATTTTTCAAAATAATATACTATATAGTACCATTAAAATTAAATTTAAAAACCTAGTTGAAGCATATTATTTTAGTATAAAAGATATTTGGAACATGATCTTATCAGGACAATTAAGAAAGCAGAGACCAGAGATAGACAACAAGAAAAGAAGAAAGTGATCTGATGTGACTGTATATTATTGTGCTTGGTCACGAACAGTGTTTTTCAAAGACCAAAAACGAATTCATCAAATGAGGAAAGAAGGACAATGTGATTGATTACTTGCTTTTTTTTTTTTCATTTCATACAAAACATTGTGCAACTATTTAACTAAACTATCTCTTAATTTATACATGCTCAAAGAAACAACATGATACAAGTTTTTATGGTATTTCTTGGTAGAAGTTGAAACATTTTTTGTCTGACATTTTGTCCAAACATTTATTATTAGGGTGTGATCAATTATTTGAGTTGAGATTTGGTCAAATCAGACATTAAGTGATGGACCATGGCGAAGGTTACCCTCTAGCAAAGGAAATGAGACAGAGAGAGATACTTAACCGCAAGTGCTATAATGCCAGTGACAAGTCCAGTTTTTATGGCAGTTCCCATGTAAGGTGACACCAACACCAAATTCGTCACGGAAGGTGGATTCAGCCCCTTCTTCAATTTTCCTATCTGAAACAACATTTAAATAAATTACATTACTATCACTTCACATCACAAAATAAAGCCTTAACTAGCTCCCAGTTTTCTCAATCAGACAATTTGAATATGGATCACTAGAAAGAAACCGCTATTCACTAAACGGGCCGATGTTTAAAGTGAATGGGGCCCAATAGTGAAGGTGTGTAAATGGGTCCCACAAGTGGTGGTTGTGTGGTAGGGTAGGACAATAATTTGGGATTGGGCCATTGATAAGAACCCAAAAGGCCTTAATACATGTGAGCCTCAGTGTCTGTCCTATTCCCTATCAGGCAGCTACTAGTGCCGTGTTTGCTTGAGTGCCAAGGTGAATAGTAGTGCGTCACGAAATGGGGTCTTTATATTCTTGGATTTGGAATAAATTTAAATGTATTACTTGTTTAAATGCGTATTTATTAGTTATTTATAGTTGTTTTTTTGTCTATTTTAAATATATGTACGTAAATTTATAAATTGTATTATTGATGGCATAAATAATTTAATAACATTAGTGAATATTTTTGCATAATAAATTTGTTGCAACACTCACCACTTGAACTCCATGTTTCTCAGCGTGTGTGAGATAAACCAGTAGACTTCCAAGTATGACCGACGTCAATGGTGCCATTGCTGACACCCAGAAGAACTTTGGTTGTCGTTTGCTCTGTCATCACATGATGCAAAGGTTATCAATGGATAAAAGTTGATAGCTTATTTTTCAGAATTTCAATAAATATTTACAAATTCTGAATTACAAACTAAAGAAATAATAGTTAATTATTTTAAACGTAAAACTACTTTTAAACTTATAAACATGCAGTAGTTATTAAAGCGTGTAGCTTTAATTAAAAGGGTAAATCAAACAAACAGGCCCTAATATTTTGACTGCACATTATTTTTAAATATTATATTATATTATATTATATTGGAATAGAATTGTGAAGGGGATTGATGTCCTTTTCCGTCAGGTTCATCGAATATTAACTCCGAAGTGGGAATCGAATGGAAACAAGTTTGATTTGTTTGACTGCAATAGTATTATAAAACTAATAGCATAATAGAAAAAACGAATATTATTTACTATTGTCTATGGTATGATATATATAAAGATCATGGCTGTAGTTGGGAACATAAAAAAAATTATATATAAGTCAATTACCTCTGAAAAACTTGTTATCTAATTTCAATAAGGGATCAAAGGGGGAAGGTAGGTTAGGATTGAAAATAGGTTTATCGAGAGAATAAGTTGATCCTTTTAGAATCTGAACCCTAGAAAAAAAAGGACCACTAATATAGGGATTAGGATGTTTTCCATTGACACTTGACAGTTAAAGTCATGGGTCTTAGTATAATAACATTTGGGTATTTTTCTTTTTTCTTTGTTTGGTTTACTTTACAACCTTACTTGAGGAATAAAAACAAAAACAAAAGAAAATGAAGGATTAAATGTAACATATAAACTTTTACCTACCAAATAATGCAACACAATATGTGAAACGTGGGATGTAGCATATGTGGAGAATAATTAAGGTAAGGGTTAGGTATCACTTACGAAGTATCTTGTGACAAGGAGAAAGAAAATAAAGCAACAACCCAACACAGCGCTTTCCCACCTCCACTGCATATGCATAAACAAATAAGAAAAACAAAATCATGCTAACATCAACCCAACAATAACTTCAAGTGAGAAAGAGAAGATTCTTTTCTTCTTTTTTTTAATTTCAGAAAATCTTCCACGAATTTGGTAGTAGTGTTAGTCTGCAATATTAGCAAATACTAATGAAGCTATGCCTAACGAAAAATATGTTAATAGATAAATAACTTATATTTTTGAACAATTGAAAAAGCACGTGTTTTAAAGTAAAATTTGAGTTGATTAAACTGAAGATTTGGATTTAACTAAATAATACAAAAATGGAGCAATGATAACATGGAGGTGTATAGATGGTGTGGTGGATGATAGTGCGCGTTTGGGTGTGAATAATGTGTTGTCGTGTGCGGTGTCGGATAAAAAAATACAGAAGAAATATGAGAAAGTGTTGAATTTGTAATTACCTGGTGAGTTTGGCTGAAAACAGAGCGCATCACTGACACTATATCAGCCTCGTGAGTAAAATGTTCAAGACCAAGAATTGATTTTAGCTGTTGCAGACAAACCACTGTGGCTGCTCCCCCCATGAACCCTACTATGGTTGCATGTGACAGAAAATCCACGATGAACCCTAACCTGCACTCCTCAACCATTCCACTTGCTCACAACAACAACAAAATCCACAAATGATATTTTATGCAAAAAATCCAATTCTCCTACTCAATCATTTGTCCTCACTTTAAATTACAGCACAAATCATGTGTATCAACTCACATTTTTTCTTATTGTTATTATTTTAAGAAACGAAAATTGTAGTTTTCAATAGTACAATTATTCAAATCCAATGGTATTTGGGTGAAAATTGAATTAAAAAAAGTTGGCATTATTGAAACAGAAATGCTCCATCCAATACAAACCAGTATTCATGAAAGGGAATGCAGTAGCCAATACAAGCCAATCGCACTGCCCGAGCTGATTCCAGAATTCAACATTTTATTATTATAATAATAATAATAATAATAATAATATGTATATGCTTTAGGGAATGGGGGTGGGTGGTGTTGAATCTCATAATTGCAAAACACAAAATGGTTTCACGAGACAAATCATGGCCAAAAGACAAAAAACTCCAGCCCATAGCGAACTACACAACATTCCCCACAATATTTTCACTTTTCCTTTTAAATACGCAAGTTTTCTGCTTCTAAATTAAGATTTTTAAAAGATAAAAGGTATACTATACTACTCACTGACAAGTGACAAGAACATGCTGGGCTCACTTTCATTTTGTTCGCATTTTAACTTACATCTAGCTTAAAGTATTTATTTAATAATTAAGTTCTTATTATTTGAAATAAAAACTAGTATGTTAATTAGAGCATAAAATGTGTTCTACTTTCCAAAACATGATTTTTCTCTTTTGAACATGTTTTCAAACATAGGACAAGTAGAAGTGTATATAGTATAATAATATAATATTACCTGAAGAAGCCCAGCGATGCCTGCAAAACTCCAGCAAAGAATGTAGCAGTGAAAGCTAGATGGAGAAAAAGGTTGGGATTCTCGACGTAGTTCACCACTCGACCCAACATAGAAGCCATCAGAAGTGATCCAACCGCCACAGTTCCCACCGCCAAATCCTTTGAGCTTCCCATCATAGCATAAATCAGTGGGGGTATGAAGCTCGAATCTGCATTCATTCATTCCTTTTTCATATGTGTTCCCCCATTCAAACAAAACAAGATATATACCATGAAACACTTTTGTTAAATTTCATGTTTTTAAGTAGGTCAAAACTTGAAAGAACTCGGTATATATTGCAGAGCAGAAGAAGTTGAGGGCAAGTTTTATGAAATTAGAATAGTTTATATCTTAATATGTTATTGGTCTGGTTACGAAGACATGTTCTCTTGAGTATTAATGTCTGCAAAGGTTGTTATGAAGAGGAAAAGATAGTAAAAGACATGATGAGAGAGAGAGTACTGACAAAGTCCGAGAATTGGAGGGAGGTTGGCGAGCTTGGCGTAGCTGATGCCTTGAGGAATGGCCAAACTGGCAATGGTGATGCCAGATATGAGGTCTGATTTCAAGAACTGGAGGGTGTATTTGGGTGCCCATTCAAAGATGGGGAAGAAGTACTGAAGTCCGAGGACGAACTTGACTGAGGATGTTTGGTTCTTGAACTTCCTAAACGGGTCATCTGGGAAAAAGGTCTCTTTCAAGGAGTACTTGAGAGACTTGAAGAATGGTTGAGGGGGTGGAATAGCCACTCGTTGCACACTCTCCACGTTCGGGTATTCATAGTCTGCGTTACCCATTAGAGTAAGGTTTTTGAGGAGGGGATGATATAAGAAAGAAGAAGAGGTAAGGGTGAGGTTTGGTGGTAGAAGTTTGTGAATGATATGGGTTTATATAAAGAGAGTTTAAGGGCAGTTATGTTGGTCATGTGTGTGGTCGGGGATGGAATGCTGAGGTGTGTTCTTTCTTTCACTTCTAATATTGTTTCTACTTTTTCTTCTTTTTTCTAACCACTACTATATGGGAACATATCTAGTACAATATACTTAACTCTCTCACCGGCAATTCACTGTGAGATATGTTCAGAAGTTGAAAGAGACCCAGTGAACAGTTGAGAAGGGCGACATGCTAATCGAGCATTAAGGTGTGAGAAAAATATTAATTAATGTTATGTGTTAGCTGAAGTTGGGCACCACCAGGTGCATTAGTGATTTTTGTCTAACACATGTTAGAAGAAAAAGGAAGGAAACTCAAACGCATCTTCTTATGGGTAATGACTTATGACTTCACTCCCTATCTCATCTTCAGATACTCTCGACACTAAGATCATTGAATCTACCTTTTTTCCTTCTCACCAGGATCGTGTTACCAATATCATTATCTTCTTCTTTTTTTCTTTTTCACTTCTCATAGCTTCAGCTACCCTACATTTTCTCGCTTTTTACTGCTGATCAAAATCAAACTTGTCTTAAACTTTAAGAAGATAATCTTATTTATTTTTAGTTAAATATACATACTCCAGTTTTTCTTGGCAGAGATTAAAGCGTTAGAAGTTTTTTCATGCACACGTATAATTTCACTTTATACAGATAAATATGCTTAATTGAATCTTACAGAATTCATTTATAAAATAGGATATTAAAATTAATGGATGGTTCAATATCATATATGAAATAATATATGGAACAATAAATTTGGTTAGAATCAACTCTAATTCATGACATGAATATCATATTAACAATAAATTTTAAACTTTCTACAAATTTAACTTGTAAGGTAAAATTTGCACTAATATTCTAAATTAACTTTATTTGGGTTGATTTGAGACTTTCAACATTAATTCTTAAAAAAATATTTATGTGAAAAAAAAACATAATATTACTAGACAATTAGAAATTTAAAAGGAAACGATATATGCATAGGAATTATTATAGTATTTTTGTAAATTAACTATTATATTTATTAATACTAGCGGGATCGAGGTACTGTGTAATATATATAGTTTAGATGTGTGCGTGAATGATTTTATTTTCTATTCTTTTATCTGTATTTTAAAACAAGAATTATATGAATATAAAAACTAAAGAAATAATTTAGCTTTTTTCTGTATAACTAAACAAAACAGTTGTCTATGACTACTTTGTTAATCCATTGCCCGTATTAAATACACATTTCAGTAACTGTTGTGTTTATTATAGTATTTGGATTGAAAGTACTTTACATTCATTTCAATTAAATTTAGTTTGATTGTAAGACAATTCCACTACCAGTTTTGATCAGAAAAGTAATACAAGAAGATCACGTGACCAACATGACAAGTTGAAGAAAAAAAAATGAATAATTATAGAAGTTGTTATTTGGATGGAATTGGTGATTTAAGTTTGTAATGCGAAGGAAAAGGAAAACTGAAAAACTAGTGTTGAAATAATTGATGAAATAATGATAATTTTTTTAATTAGACTTGGGCAATGTGAATACGTGACCTCATTCATTGCAGAGTTTACGAAACAAATTCCGTGATTCACACCGTCACTGTGTAATATAAAAGGAACGATTAATTAATTTCATATGATTAAAATTTCTCTCTGTGTTGTAATATGCAATATTATCGGATATACCCTTTTAATTAAATAGAATTACTTTAGCTGCATGGAGTTAACAATTGCACTTAACTATATGGTATATGCAAATTGTTAAGCTACATGCATGCACAATAGAGTTAAATTACCATCATAATTAATAATACTTTAACTTGATTTCTTTTCTTTTTAAAATATCACTCATTTTATATTAGACCAAGGATTTATTTATCAACATTTTAAATGTTGATTTGAAAAATAAAAAATTAAAAGTTATAAAATGGAAACTAGGTGACAGATCTAATTTTATTTATTTATCTTTAATCTTGAAAAGAGTCGAGCTTCAAGTTGACTTCGTTACATCTTGTACCCGTGACTTGACTTACAGGTCTTATCAACGGTCCGTATGTGATAAAAAAAATTAATTAACTTTTTAAACGTAACTAATTCTGTTTTTCAAGATGAAATTTGTAATAAATATTCAAGAAAAAAATAGATTTTTAATATCTTAAATTCCACACAAAAAAAAAAATACAATGTTAACTCTTAAAGTTAATAGCGTTAACAAAAGTGACGAGTATAAGGAGGAATTTATCTACAAATGAAGAAAAAATAACGAAAAATAATAATACACTTATAGTTTTTCGTCATATTTAATTGCAATTACATTGTTTATTTCTTCTAGTATTTTGCATTTCTCATAAATTGTATAATGTAAATTTTTACAATATCCAAACATTACTTTAAATATGCTGTTAATGCAATTATGAAAAAAAAAACAGTAATTTGATGATAGATTAAAATTAATATATTTTTTCTCAGAATCGTATCATTATTTAAAATTAACAATTATTAATTAGGAGCCTAGAATGCAGTGTAATAGTACGCGCTTAAGGTACAATGAGTATGTTTAAATTATTGTAATGGATAAGACGATCATTACGACAAAGAGGGGAGGATAGGGAGGAATATAAGAGGGTTGAATCAAATCAATGTCTCTATGAAAACAAAAAAATTGTTAAATATTTAATACTATTGTTATTTAAAAATAAGAAAAAAATCTGAAACTTAATTTAAAAAAACAATATATAGTAATAAGAACGAAGTCTCTCAGATCGTGAGCAAAATTGACAGATCTAAATAGGTTACTTAGCTGGAATTTGTGGGTGTATGGAAACTCACATCTAATAGATGCCAAATGCATGTGTTAATGGGAGAAGATTTAATTAATCACATTTAGATATTTCAAACTCCTAACACTGTCCCCTTCATCGCAGATAACTCTATAATGTAATCCTTCAAAGTATCTTCAAAACAACATATATTTGCCTTTTTTCTTTACATTTGTTTTTTTCTGTTCAGTGTATAGTTTAAATGAGTTATTGATTTTAATAGGTAACATTCTTTAACTAATTTGTACCCAGAACTTTCATTTTACAAAATTTGATATTAATTAAGTTAAAACATTAATATAATAACTATTAAAAAAAATGTTAAACATATTCCAATTTTACAATTTTTTTTACACTCACTTTTGTTTATATATATATATATATATATATATATATATATATATATATATATATATATATATATATTTATATATATATATATATATAAAAATAATAATATTTTTATAT
>Ga0214545_1006084_pt1 | contig 21271 bp, 9 predicted proteins | sample CNSS4metaG_FD_160064 | JGI IMG/M metagenome (GOLD analysis project Ga0214545, IMG submission 160064) | Root nodule microbial communities from cowpea collected in UCLA plant growth center, Los Angeles, California, USA - CNSS4 | ecosystem: Host-associated > Plants > Roots > Nodule | place: USA...
TATATATATAAAAAAATAAAAAAAAAAAAAAAATATATATATATATATATATATATATATATATATATATATATATATATATATATATATATATATATATATATACTTTACCGATAAAAAATATAAAAAAGTAAAAAGTCTAAACTAAAAGAATAAAAGATAATGCTAAGTCTATTATGATTAATAATATCAAAAGAAAATATAAATTTTGCTAAATTTTTAAACGTGATTTGTTAGGACATTACTTAATATCATATAAGAATGATGAGCATGCACTAAATCATCATAAAAAAATTAACTTCTTTATTAAATTTTCTATCAGAATCAAAATTTTCAACTTTTTTTTATCTTTTCCTTTTCCTCCTTTTCATTAACCTTTGGATTTTTCTCTTTCACTTTGCTCTAATTTATGATATCTCGTGATTTGTCACCATTTGTAATACTTGGGTAATTGTGTAATATAAAATTAAATTTAAATCCAAAACATTCAAGCAAGTAATGGAAAATTCAATTTTCAGAAATATAAAAAAAATACAAAATCAAATACTTCTACTACGGAACATGGAACATGTGCAAAATAGTTTCACAATTTTTTTATGTTACTGATACCCTCACCACTAGGCTATTATCACGCTACCAAATGCAACCATTAAGTTAATTAATGTCATCTAATCTTATATCTTTGAGATTAATTAAACACATAATACTTACCTACAATACTCTCACACATCCTTATTTCAAACTTTGAGTCTTATTACAATGAACAACTTTTGTTAAATAAGAGAACTCGAAGCTCTAAAAAATTGAAAAAAAAATTATTCTGTATATATGCATGACACTTTGTTATTAAGGTAATTTTGTTAAGAGTGTAATTGATGAAAAAAAAAAAAAACTTACACAGCCCATTTACTTTAAAATTTTAATGAGAAACCTATGTGTCATCACATCCATCTTTTTAGTACCAATTTCTATATTTACTCAAAGGTAGTTTGAGAATAAATTGACACTTAATTAAAAAGCAATATATTCATTCAATTTGGAACTTTTTACTTATTTAAAATTGTGACATTATAACTATGAAATTATTATTCATCAGTTTTTATCAATGATTAATTTTATTAAAAAAAGTTATAAAGTCAAATTCTATATAGTGCATACAATTCATGACAATTGGATTTTAATTTACTTACCAAATCAAGTTACAATACAAACATCATTACAGCAGAAAAGTTTTACCATAAAAGAAAACTCAACTTTACAAATAAAGAAAATGAAATATTGAAAAAGTAATGTTAGTTTTATAAAATCCTTAAGGCATGCATTTAAGCCCCAAGATATAGCCACACACTTCGAACATATATTAATGAAGAATGTGTTTATATAACACTTGATTATTCAGGAGAAGTTTTATTAAGAATAAGTTAGATGAAAGAATTTATATACAAAATAATTATTTATTCAATGATCCATTTACAGTAAAATTTTAATGAGACCTCATTTATCTGTCTCAAACCAACTTCAGCATAAATATTACTTCTATATATATTCTGAATATCACATTGAGTTTTGACGATGTTTGTTAAAAAATTAATTATATTAACAATACTTAATAAGTAAAAATATTTAAAAAATTTAAATACATTATTTATAGTAATTAATTATATATTAACAATATTAGAAAAAAATTAATAATAAAAGAGATAAAAGAAAATGGAAAAAAGAATGATCTTCAATCATCATCACAATAACTAATTGCACCGGAAATGTTAGCATAGGAGTAAATGTTAGCATATGAGTACTTTCTATTTTGAAGTATACATCAGTACATATTATTCACAACACAAATAGAAATATAAGTATATAGATATTTATTCATCAACGGTTAGGAAATTTATTAGGAAAAGAAATAAAGAAATAATTAAATGGAATTTTAAAAAAAATCATTAATTTGGAACAGTTTTTAAGGAGTTAAAATTGTAATTATATCATATTATATATTATCTATCAGTTTCATTCAGGAATAATTTATTTATTCATTTTGAAAAGTTTACTGTAGCAATCATATTTTTGCATAAAAAAAAATACTTGATAAAACATAGTTATTATTTTTGAATTAAAATTTATGAATGAGATTTGAAGGTAACCTAGGGAATTTGGTGCAAAGGAGAGGAATATTCTGATGGTAAATGAGAAGAATTAAGAAAAGAAAAAAAGAAAAAAAGAAAATTGTTGGAAGGGAAGGAAGGGTGAGAGTGAGAGCCACGCGTGCGTGCGAGATTGTACGAAAAGCGAAGGGAAAGAAAGATTGAAGAGAGTGTTGTTTAAATTTGATGATTCCAATAGTGGTGTGGTGTGAGTCGTTGTAGTTGTCTTCCAAAAACAACCCCATGCCGTCACACATGGAAACTACGTGTGCGGGTGGTGCGTAGGATAACAACAAACACAGCGCACGATAGCCTTCACCCATGCTTGGAGTTCTCTGCGCCACTCGTCCAAAGCCCTGGCTCTTCTCCCTCGTCCATGCCGCGCCGCCTCGCCTAGCGCACGCTTCCGTCTCCCTCTCCGCCTCGCCGCCTCGCCGCCACCATTCCAGCGCCTGCAAACTCTTCGGTTCGGCTGGCGGCGCTGGCTCCATATGGCACGCTATAATGCCCCGCAGCGGTGACGGCTTCCGCCGCGGCGTGGTGGCCGTGCATGACCTCAAGGGAGAGGGATCGTGGAATGTTGCATGGGACACGCGGCCGGCGCGGTGGCTCCATCGTCCCGATTCCGCGTGGCTCCTCTTCGGAGTCTGTGCTTGCCTCGCGCCGCCGGGTTGCGTGGACGCCGTTACCGATTCCGACGCCGACGCTGTGGACGAGAGTTGCGGAGTTCTCGATAAGGAACTGAAAGTCGAGGTTTCTGCTGATTACAGAGTCACTGGTTTGTTCTTCTTCTTTTTTTTATTGTTTTATTAATTTAAAATGTTTACATTGTTTGATCGGATGAAATGAAATATAGTTCATATTTTTGGGTTTATGGATAGCATTGGGCTGGATGTGACTTATGTAAAGCGAAAGATGCTTTTGCTTTTGCTTTGGGTGGAGAGACACTTTTTAACTACTTTATGAGAAATGAAATTGGTGGAACTTTTGTTTTCAATGAGCAGGAATTGGTCTATTTTGTTTGGTTTCAAGTTTGATCGCTAATTTTGTTTTGATAGCATAAGCCTTTTTGCTTTATGGATTAAACATTGTTTTTATCATTGATGGTCTGTCGGTAGACGATTGAACAGGATGAAGCATTTTATGTTTGTGGGAGTTATCATAAGAAACTCAATACTGAGGTTTTTTAAGTTGGTACTGTTGAGTTACATTCTTTTGGAGCAATTTTTGTGTTGTTGGTGATATTCTGCTTAGCATAGAGATAAAGAAATTGTGTGAGTTTAAATTCATTTTTGAGTTATCTCACCTCGCTGAATGGTGCAGGGGTACCTGCTGATGGTCGTTGTCTGTTTAGAGCAATAGCTCATGGGGCTTGCTTAAGAAATGGGGAAAAAGCACCTGATGAGAATCGTCAAAGGGAACTGGCTGATGAATTGAGAGCTAAGGTATGATTTCCTGAGCTTAGAGAAAAAAGAAAACAAGTTTTTGTTCATTTCATTTTCATTAGTTTCTTAACCATCTTTGTGTCCCACTTTAGGTAGTAGATGAGTTGCTGAGAAGGCGGGAGGAAACAGAATGGTAAGTTTTGTAATTTGAAGATGTATGATTCTTTTGGATTGTGTTTTTCTTGGCTTGGTTATCTGTTATGTTTGATGTATGTGTAGGTTTATAGAAGGGGATTTCGATACATATGTGAAGAGGATTCAACAGCCTTATGTGTGGGGTGGAGAACCAGAGCTGTTGATGGCTTCTCATGTTTTGAAGTAAGTTCTAGAATTGAAATTGTTCTACTGAAAAAGGAGAATTGAAATTTGTACTGCTTTTAGTTGCTACTTTCATTTAATGAAATGAGAATTGAGAGGCATAAGATACTTGTCCATCCATATATATATATATATATATATATATATATATCAATTGCTACTTTTTGCTCACTGGAATGGTTGTCATCACAGCGTCTATTAATTGGCTTAGTGTATATAATGTTGAGTAGACAAAATCCAATTATCATTCACAATTTACACACTAAAATTATCACAACAAAAGTTGATTAATCTTTTCAACAATTTACATATTAGCAAGGTGGTGAATGGTGTAATATAAGTTTAAAAGGTATGACTTGTTTGGAGGTTGTTGTTCTTTATCTAACACAGCTGCATACTTTTTCAGGACACCAATATCTGTTTTCATGAGAGACACAGGCTCGGTGGATTTGGTAAACATAGCAAAATATGGTGAAGAGTATAGGAATGATAAAGAGGAGAATTCCATAAATGTGCTATTTCATGGATATGGTCACTATGACATATTAGAGTCTGCGTGACAGACCAAGCTGCCACCTGCCTTAAAATAAAGACATATCTCGACTTGGTCGTGCAGTACATTCAGAGTTTTTTGGGTTCGTTTTAGTTTCTTTAAATTTAGTTACTTTTAGCAGTTTTAGTTCGGCAGCAGAAACTTTATTAAATTCAAGCGAACCATACTGGTAGAATTTTTGTAGTTCTTTTTTTGGTTTACATCAGATATCAAGAATTCAATATAGAAGAAGACAATAATAAATTGCTGCAGTAATAATTTGGGATTGTGATTAGCATTTGCAAGTACACATTTTATGGTATACTTTTATTAGACTGTATATTTAACGCAGAAAAAAGAAAGGAATGGTTTTGTAATCATTTTAATACAGTGGAGTTATTAGGAATTATCATAACATTCTCATTTCTTTTTTACGAATATTTTAAAATTGTCCAGACTTTCAAGGTTTTCTTTTGTATCAAAACAAAATTGAATTAAATTTCTTAGTTATGTTTTTTGATTGTTTATTCGGTAACTCTTTGTATTCAAATAGACAACATTTTTTATTAGTAACCTATTTATATTTGAATGTCAGAATATATATATATATATATATATATATATATATATGACAACATTTTTTAATTTTTTTCTAATTGAAAGATAAGTGTATATAGATGACAATTTTCTTTATCTCGTAAATTATGACTTATTTCAATATTTAAGCTTTATAATGGAATAATAAAAGAAATTCTTTAATCCTTTTCATAAACTTCAACTCATGATTTGAAATTTAACAAATCAAAATTAATATTAAATTGCTATGAATCATGAAACTCAAAATGAAACTAAATTATTTCTTAATACAAAAATAATTAAACAACTATAACAAATATAGTTGAGTGAACCTAACCCAACCAAACTTTATAGGGACTTTTAACGAAATTCCTACTTATAAAAGATGCATAATTAATGAATTGATATATAAATTATAATATAAACTTATATTTTAATGTGTGTATATATATATATATATATATATATTTATATGTATGTATATGTGTGTGTGTGATTTTATAGAATGGATCAATAAATTATTAGGTCAACAAGTTAAATAGATTGATAAAATATGACCTAATTCAATTTAAACTACAATTATTTTAACTTACTTTGATCCATTGTGTTGTGTAGATTTTTAAAATTAGTCTTTCACCACTAATATTATCTTTAATGAAATGCAATAGGTCTATTTTCCTTGGAAAAAAAATGGAAAAATTGGTACACAAAATGCAAATACAACAATGGAAATCATGAGGCACATGTGAGACCAATGATATTAAGTGGAATTATAGAACAAAAAATCATACTTATAGCCAGTAATGTAGAAGCTAAACGGGAATTACATTTTCTTGGACAATAAATTGTTAAAATGTAACTTATCAATTTATTGTTTTTTATAGGAGGAAACTATTATTATTATTATTTTTACTGTTAAAATTGGTAAGAGTATTATCAATGTTTAATATTTATTTGTGTTCTGTCAGGGTGATGGTATTGTAATGATACATTTTGGGCCTATTCATATGCATTGATAATATTATATGGTAGCTTATAAAAAAAAAACAATTAAATGAGTGAATCTAATTTTTAAATTTGAGTGAATCTAATTTTTAAATCTCAGTGAATCCAATTTTTAAATTTAAGTTTTTAGATTGATGTTATATCACATTAATATAGAAAATGTTATTCCTATTGCTAGTAGTAATATAATTGATGCACATGTGTGAGAACAGAACCCAAAAACATCCTCCAGTTGGGGAAAAATGATTGTAGTGAAGACAAAGGGACACCAAAAGAATAAAGACCCAAAAAGGTTTCAATTCCCAGAAGCATCTCTAATTTATGTTCTTATAAGACATAAAATCAAGCTTAAAATCTGTAACAAATTTGAGTATTTTTCTAATTAAGTTTCTATTTTTAAGGATTCAAAAATTTTATATTTCTTAATTAAGCTATTGTTATTTAATTTTTTATTAAATTGAGAGATATACTTGTTATTTTATTCCATTTTTTTTATCTCATGTAAAATTTTGTAGTTAATATAAAAAAAATATTATAGTCTGTGTAAAACAGGCATAAGGCATTTATTGTTTTAGATGAAGAGGTGTTTGACAATAAATTGTCCCACCAATATGGATAGGAAGTTGAATAGTACCAAGTTGTCGCAGGCAGTTATATAAAATTGTAAATGGTGGAACTGTAATATCAATAATAGATTTTACTTTATTTCTTAATAAAAATGAAAATTTATTACAATAAAATTAATTTCTCTGATAACATTTTATAAAACTTAAGTTTATAAAATTAATCATTTTGTCAATCATTAAATTTAAGTATCGCATTTTTTACTTTGGATTTTTTAAGAAGAGGTAAGGAAAATTTTCAAAATTAGTTTAATTACATTAAATTTTAATTAGGTTTAGATTTTATTTAAATGAAGTAATTTGATTAAAAGGGTTAATAGGTGATGTAAAAAAAACTAGCGCATTTTATTTTGTTTAATGATCTTATTATATTACAATTTAAATATCAATTTTAACTATTATGGTTATAAGATAATAATGTGGAAGTTTTTGAGAAAATATAATGATCTCGTTATTCAATATATTTTAAATTAATATAACTAAAATTAATGACATATATCATATTAAAAAATATAAAAATAAATAAATATTTAATAAAAAAAGTTAATTAAAATTATTAATTTTTATTAAGAAATTAAAATTTAATTAATTTTTAATTTTATAAATAATTTCTTTTTCGGTTTACAAATTTTAACATAATAAATAACTATACATTTTCTTTAGTAACTATTATGTGTTATAGCTGATAATAATCTTACACTTTTCTGTCAAAATAATTATACCTATTTAAAAATTACATAATTATTCATAAGAAGTACATTTAATTAAATTTAATTTAACAACTAAAAATGCACCCCAAATCTTGGACATTCCGTTTTCTACACATAAATAATATTTTTTTTCTTGAAAGGTACATCATGAAGCCCAAACAAGAAAAAAAAAGATGGGCCTACCTTTAAATTTGTTTTACTTGTTGGGCGCTTCTTCCGCATTTCCAACGCTTCTTCTTCATTCTCAAAATTTACTATTATACCCTTCATTACTATACAGGTGAAAAGTGGATAATTGGGTAAAATGCAGTAAATTTCATTTACTCCGTACCAATTCCTCTACACCTCATTCATACTATTTCTTCTCCCGTTTCTTCTCCGTCTCATTACCTCATTATTGTGCATTCATTAAAATTTGAAATATTTGTGAAACGGAATACGAATTCCGTTTCAGAAAAATGTGAAACGGATTTTGTAATCCGTTTCACAAAATTTTCAATTTTTTTTTTGTGAAACGGATTACAGAATCCGTTTCACATTTTTTCTGAAATGGAATTCGTATTCCGTTTCACGAAAAATTTGAAATATTTGTGGAACGGAATACGAATTCCGTTTCATAAAAATGTGAAACGAATTCTGTAATCCGTTTCACAAAAAAATTTTCCTTTTTTTGAAACCAAAGATGCTTCCAACCTGAATATTATATGTTACAACCAATTTTGAATGGCTAAAAACACCGCTGTTTCAGAATAATTTTGTCAACTTGTACGACTTGCCTGTTGGAAGGCACCGTTTCTAATTAATGAAGAAATATCTTTTGTTTGTTGAGATTATTAATTAAAAGTTAACAGGGAGAGAATGTACACTCATTTTCCTCCCTGTTCATATTTCCTTCATCCTCACCTACAAACAAAAAAAAAAACCCTTCAAAGATGATGAACCCAAACACCCAATTTTTTATCCTGAAACCCTTATATTTTCTCATCACCAATTCCTACATCATCATCTTCTACCTCCTTGCCCAAATCACTTTCTCTCAAGTCGACCCTAAATTCACTGCATGTGCACCCAAAACCTGCTCCAACAACAACCAATCTATAAGTTTTCCCTTTTACATCCAAGGAACGCAACAACCTTACTGTGGGAGCCCTGGTTTTGAAATCTCGTGTGCCGCAGATGGCTCCCCTACCCTCAATCTTTCTCACACCCAATACCTCCTTCGTTTCGGTGAAAAAGCAAAAAAAAACACCAAAACGGATTCCAGGTTCTGTTTCAGCCTCCTCCGAGACGGATTCCAGAATCCGTTGTAGTGAAAAAAAAAAGGAAACGAATTTTGTATTCCGTTTCAGCTTTTTGCGAAACGAATTTCACAATCCGTTTCGGTAAAAAAAAAATTTAAAACGGAATGTGTGTTCCGTTTTAGCATTTTGCGAAACGGATTTCACAATCCGTTTCGGTAAAAAAAAAACGGAGAAGAGCGAAAGATGGGGCCTGCGGAGTTGCGCGAAAGAAAGGAAAAAGGAGAAAAGGAGCCTGCGGAAGCTCTATGGGAGAATGGGAGAAGAACAGAATGTGGGAGAAGAGAGGTGAAGAGTGTGTGGAGGCAGTGTGGGAGAAGAGTTGTGGGAGAAGAGACGCGCAGCACAACACCTAGGTCAAAGATTCTTCTGGGGGTGCATGGAATCTGATTCTTAGTGCTTTATTGGGGTGCGTTTTGGGGTGCAGATGCGATAAAAGAGATAGTAACTCTTAATTTTTACCATGGGCAAACATGGAAATAAATTTGGTTTTGGGGTACAGGAGAGATTATTGGAGATGTAGGGAGAAACCCCTTACTTGTTCAAACATTTATGAATTAGGACCAAAAAATATGACTTATCCGATTCCAAAATTAAAGATGAGATTGCCTCGTGTATGTTTAAGGATTTACTTTTTTTTTTCCTCAAAATGTGATTTATTTTTCACTAAAATAATAAAAATACATAAATAATATCTTGATTATTGATATCATAGTATGTGATATGTTTTATTTAGAAGGGAAGAATTATATATTGATCAATCCATAACATGTGAATGTATTTCAGATAGGAATCTCAAACCATTCACTCATTTGATTTTATTTTCTTTTATTGTATTCAAAACTTTTTATGAAATGAGTTATACTAAGGGTAAGGGTGTTGTCCCATTGTTTATTCTATTCCCCAACCACAAGCCACCATTACACAAAATTTAGTCTAATTCTTATCATGTGCCGTTCGAGTTATGCAACAAATCACTTGTTCTATAAAACGTAGTTAGCCACATAATTTTTCTTTTAATGAAAACAAAAAATAATTTATTATATTTTTATGAAAAATCTTTATACTTTTCTTTTATAAACTACATATAATGTACACTTTTTTAGAAAAGTAAAGTAGAAAAATTATTCTCTCCTTTTATAACTTTTTGTGTTCGCTTTTTCTTCTTTAAATTCAAGTGATAATATATACTTATATCAACCAATGCACTTATATACAATATATACTTATATATACTTAATAAATTTTAAATTTTTATGATTAGATTTAAAATTTTCAATTAAATCCTACCTAACTTTTTCTATTAACTCAATGACGTGGCTGTTATGGGCCTATTATCTTGCTATCTGTCACCACATGATATATTCTCTGAACATGCATGAGTAGGATTGAGGTTATTGGCGTGACTTTGTTTGGTATTCGTATCTCATTGTTAGACTTCAACATGTGACAGCAACTTAATAAGGGTTGGCAAGGTAATAACGATTAAAAGTCATGTATTATAACAGTAACAATTAGAAAGAGTTAACGACGTATATTCAATTGAAATTTTAAATTTATTAAATACTTAATAAACTATACAAAATTATTAAAAACTTAATTAAAAATTCCTAAATTTTCGGCCACTACAGTTATTCAATAAACATAATCAGCACAAGTTTTTACGTGTATCCTTCGTTTCAAAGATTCTGAAGATTATCTTTTATCATCGTGAATTGTGACAAAATCCCATTTATTACAAACGGATTTTACTCGATGTCACAGAGACTCACAAAATTGTTGTTTTGGTATTGTGTTGGAGACCTGTTAAAATGGATCAGAACTCCACTCAACAAGTGAATTCGACTTACTAAAAATTGGATTAAATTGGGTTGAAATTTTTTTACAAATTTTAATACAAATTAATTTTTGATTTGGTCCACCTAGGACTCAGTTCATCCATATTGAACCCGTAGTGAGACGAGTTAGTTCACCAACCCGCAAATAAAGAGTCATAAGTATTTTGCATTTGGGTCAAGTTAAGTTGTTTTCTTTAGCCAACACAAAGATAATTTATATTTTTGTAATTTTGGTGTGTATTTAGATTGTATTAAAATTTGTTTAGATTTTAATTAGAATTATAATTTAGTTTTGACTGAAAAAAAAAATAAATTATATTTTTTTTAATTAAGTGAATCTGATTAACCCACTAACTCAGTCAAACTAGATTCAAATTTTTTTGACTTACTAATAAGTGAATCAGATTAGATTGGCTCAGTAAGTGATCAATTCGTGATAGGTTGAGCCAGATTAGACCGGATTACCCATTTTGACAACTCTAATTTCAGCATTTAAAGTCGGCCATTCATGCCCGAGAGGAGTTTTAATTTGTATTCTTTAATATGTTATGATGCTGCAGTAGCTATGGTAAAGAATGTGGTGGGGGAAATTTTGTCTGGTTGGGATTAAAACAAAAAAGTTCTGTGAATACATCACGATTTCAAGAATTCAGGGCTGTAGAATTTGTACCTTTAATTTACTCCATTCAGATGATAAAGCTTTGAAGTTTCTTTGGGTCAGCAACAGCATAGCAGGTGAGATTATCTGTTGAGGACTTTATTTGTCTTCTATTTCTGTCTTCTTGCTGAGATCAATCGGTAGTTGTTGATTCTAAAGAGCTGAAAAATTGCCTGTTTGGGTGATCATTGGACCTTTCCCTTAAATATCTACATATTGTTAGTTGAAGGTACATCGAGAATATAGATAGCAACAAATATAAGCACAAGTTGAAGTTCCATTCAGGGAGAGAAAGGTGAACACGGTATAATAAACAAAACCTATAATAACATCAGAATGTAAATGAATTCATTGGACTACGTAGCAGTAAGAAGTGCCTCCGTCAAAAAGATATCAGAAACAATTAAAGAAAGAGGGATGAACAAAATGCTAGCATAACGAATCAAACTATGTTCAAAGAAACTTTATGTAGAAAACTGATGTTTGGCCAAAATATACTTACAAAAGAACTTGTGTAATGTTTCATGAATTCCTGAACAGATTGGTAACAGACAATTGATCTTGAATGGTTAAGACATGTTCCCCAAGATAAAGCAAAGTAAGCCATTTTATTTCTTCTATTACCATCAAGCAATCCTTATCCCCAAAACTCACTGCATATGACAGTAAATAAATAATGAAAATTAACCATGTCCTTTCTATATTTTAATATCAAATGTATGGACTATCTGCTGAGCATCCGAGGGTTGGGGTTAACCACAAGAGATAATTGTTATAGGAGGACTATTACTCATCTAAGAAATACAGGAGAAATCTTGAACCAATAATACATAATTAGCGAAAAATTCAGCTCATCTTAATCGTGTACAAATTCAATTCAACAGCCAAAGGTTGTCTTATAACACAAAACCCAGTCCTTCAAACAATAATGTACTAGACATTAAAAAAAAAATAGTTTCGATGGATAAAGCTTCCAATTAGCATTCAATGTAGCACAGTTTTCGTTGGAAATATGGCTTAACTCCTACCTTGCCTTGGTAGCAGACTCTTCAGGGTTGTCTTAATTGCAATTTCAAGGGTGGGGATCTAGTTGCACATCAACTAAATATATGGGTTAAATACAGTTTACAATGCTTGGAAAGTTTTCACCTAACAAACTAGTTCTCTGAAATTGAATTAGACTCGAAACACAAGTTCTAAAATGGTATCAAAGTTTATCCTAAATTAATTGATGGATCACTTACATTTGTCACACTCCAAGCCTGATGCCCTATGCTCAAAGCAGAGTGTTGGAAGTCACCTTAATCGCAGTCTCAAGGATGGTGGTTTATTCTCATTAACTACACCAGACCCATATAACAAGTTATGCAAGCAGACCCTCTGCACAGGACCTCCAACTATTGAAGGTCTCTAATTTTTAAAAGTCAGCAAATTTGAACCGACATTTTTATTTGGATGTGATTATCAATATCAATCAGGTGGTTTGAATTTTTTGGGACTTTTAAAAAAAAAAATCATATTATAATATTTAGCAATATTAAAGGGTGGAAGGGTCCAATTTTCATGATTAGTAAAGGGTCTCCAAATATTTTAAGACGACACTGAACTAGACATTTGGCCTGAATACATTTTTTTTTATATATTTTTCAATGACAGCTTTATATCCATAAACCAAACCTTAACTACTAAATTTGAATGGTGAAATTTCATGGCATGATTTATTATTCTTCTATATTTTTTTCTTATTTTTACTTCTCTTTATTTTAAGGTAGGTACGACAAGCTAAGCTCACCAATTGTTGGCCATTTTTTTGGGTTGCAACGGATTGGATCAACTCACTTTTGCGCTAAACCAGTTATTTGTGTCAATTTGAGTGAGTCATGTTAGCTCATTTTGACAACTCTTGGAATTTTAATGGCCAATTGCCATTAAGGAAGTTGCAAGAAATGTATTTTTTGTTCAGAACTATCATATTAATCCCCTCAAAGATTAAATAAAAGGAGCACAAGAACAATGCTTAAACAATCAAATTCAGGGGTCTAAGGCAATCCTTTTCGTAAAGAACTACAGTAGTTTTAATATTTGTAAATGCACAGACAGAGTAAAAAGTAACTATTATAGGGAAGTAAGTAGAAAGAAAGCATTTCCTTTGTTTGGTAACAAAAAATGACAAAGAAAGATGGCACTTTCCATTGGGTCTTAGATATTTTACTTGCCACTTGAATATCGGGACAAAAGAATAAAGAAACTAGTATTTTCCAAAATTATTTATATCCCGTCTCTTTAAAACAAAAAATTAGATCATTTTTTCAGATATGTTATTTCAATAATTTAAGTAACTCAAAATATTATTAGAAAATTATAATTTTATAATAAAAGTATATGATAATTATATATCAAAGTGTAAACAGATTGGACAAAAATGAAACTTTAACTTTAAGGTGTTATTTAAAAGTTATTACATTCATAAAATAATCAATTTTGTTTAGGTAATTATGTAATTGTACAATTACTTAATGTTTATTAATTTATTTATATTTTTTAAATTACAACTTCCTTCATTTTCACTCTATTTCTTTTTTCTTTCCTCACTTTGTTTTATTTTCCTTTGGGGAACCGAAAGTAGCTTAAGTTTTGCATAGAATAGTATGAAATGCTAAGTGAAACACTTAACTAGAGCGGTTATCCCTCCTTGACGGCTAGTGTATGAGCACCAAAGTCTAGCAGCTCTTGTGGTGGAAGCTTGGCCAGCATATGTATGAAACCAAACTCCATCACAGTTGAAGACCCACTGGTGGCCAAACACAAATCAAGTGGCTCCAAGGGTGGTGGTTGGTCCACTGAATTGTCCCAGAACAAGCATGCCCAGCTTGCTACCCAGCTTGCTACTTTAAGGAAAAGTTCCCCGAGCCGTTGGGGGCTGATCAGATTAATTGAACCTTTAAACAATCTTTTCCCTGTACCTTAAGATGTCATGACACTAAAAATCAGTCATGGCTATGAAGAGAAAAAATTGTGCATACATGTGTCAGATACAAGAATACGACCAGCACCTACGACTAAGTCCAAGTAACTTAGGATTCAATACCTTCAAGTCATAGAAACATCATTGCAGAATAGAAATTTTCAACTGATGCAATTTTCCTTATCTAAAAAGCTCATATTTTTTATTAATCAATAAATACAAATATGCGCAGAAAACAGTTGTCCAAAGGGACTTGACAAAAAGAGGAGAAAAATCAAAAGAGAAAGAAACAATGTGCAGAGAGACACAGAGAGAGAGAGAGAGAGAGAGACTGTAAGGATAAAAAAAAACATAATGAACTTTTTATTATGAATGAACCAAATTATAGACAATGAAAAAGTGCATTTATGACTAGTTTTTGTTAAAATCTCCACCAGTTTTGTCAACAGACACAAATTATTAGCCCACTTCACAGACATAAAGCAGTTCCAAATGCTAGCCTACCATTATTAAATAAATAAAAGAATATTTAGTGGTTGAACCGAAAGCCTTTATGTCGCAAAAACTTACAAGCACAACGGACCTAAAATGCATTATGGGATGTGAGCAATAGAATTCCTCAAATGGTGTAATGCGAAGCTCAAATGACTGGAGTGTTTATATCAGAACAATCGATGTTTCCAATTCATTCTCTATACTGTTTATGACTGTGTTGTAATAAGGAAAGGAGCCAGATTCTCGAGGAGAAGAATTACAGAATCCTATATCTTTTTTTACAACCCATCCCACTGCTATCAAAATTCACCCTAAGTAGAATCTACAATTTCTCAAATTAAATGTTCTCAAAGTGACGACAACATTGTCATGGTTTGGTGTGAAGAACCAGTAAAAATGAAGGCAAAGTAATAACAATATAAGGGGTTTTAATTCTCATTTCACTTTTCTTTTTTTATTTTAAAAGCTGTTTCCTAAAATAATTTCACACAACTTAACAATCCATTTGTAACTTCAAATCTATTAAGTTTTGAAAATTATTTCCAAAAAAAAAAAAGCATTTGAAAACCGAAAAAACAAAAAACAAGAAGAAAAAAATTATCCATTGTTGACAACATTATGCCTGGGTCATACATTTTATGGCACATTTGTCAGATTCCATAATGTCTTATGATATTTACTTGTCATCTGTTCTCATCTTATTTGACAAGCTACAATGATTAACTACAACAATATGTTTAAAAGCTTCATATTTGATGGGTATGCACGGGCTAATTAAGTCATCTTCAAAATGTTAAATATGGACTTGGATAAAGAAATACAACCAAACTATACCGATTGTTGAGAAGGAACTCGTAAACAAGAATGTATGTCTGTGGTCTGCCAGTATCTATTATACCTTTTTATTTTTAAATGCCTAAAACCCCATCCACTAGGAATGTATATAAATATTAAGAAAGACGATTTGTCAAAACATAATCTGTCAATTATGATAAAACCATCTAAACGCCAAATACTGGATCCTCTACAAGATTGTTTAGAGGATAAGAGGAGTTTAAGATTATCATAGTTGACAGATTCAGTTCGTTCTTTTTTCCATACAAGTTTTGCACCCAAGCCAACAGTTAGAATTATAAATATTGTATATTGAATTCAAACCTTGATTATATAGTAGTGTCAAATTCTTGAAGGAAGAGCTTTCTTGTCCAAGTCCTACCAAGTTCAAGCATGATTGTCTCCTATGGATGGTACCTAGGATATCTGCAAAGAAATAAAAAGATAGACCTTACCTTATTGTTCAGTTAAGTGCAAAAGTTATGTCATTCGATTTAGTGTTCAACACCACCACCATCCTCCAATAATCCTTCACAGGTAAAGAAACATTCGTATAAAACATTAGCTGATAAGGAAAACAATAGATCAAAAGTATAATAAATGAATTAGAAAGAACTTGCACAAAAATGGCATAAATTAATAAAGCTAGTAGCACTTGCTTATATATTCAAGAAAGGTAACAAGACACATCCCCATCAGGCATATGAAAGCCAAATTGTATTCACCACAGATGCAAAAGAGAAATCCTTGTTCGAAAGAATTGAGTTGAAACCAGAAGATAATTCAGTTAGAGGTAGATACTCACGAGATCGTTCTCCGCTTTATTTCCGTGCAGTTCCCAGTCATCGAAATGGTTTTCCAATTAATTTAGCAGCATAAATTGCCATTACACCCGAGAAACCCCGACGATCCGCTATCAGAATGCTGAGCGATTAGCGAATTACAGAGTAAAATCCACAAACCCAACGAAATAGAACAAATCGCTTATCTCGATAAACAGATCCTAACTAAACAACAACCACATCACGCATTCCGTGCCTCCCATCACACAAACGACGACGCAGAAATGAGAAAGAAAATGAAGGAAAGAAGCGCGAGTATAACTGTACCAGCAGCTAAAGATTTTCTTTCGGCTTCAATTTAGCAGAGGAAAAAAGAAATGAAAAAGAGAGAGAAACAAAAGAATTAGGGTTTGGAATTGGAAAGCGAGGGAAAGAGATTGGGGATGGGGAAGATATAGTGGGGTGAGGACAGATAGAACAGAAGGAGAAATGTAACGGTTATTGCCATTGTTCTTTTGCCGCCACTTTTTACTTCCCTCCTTAACTTTTCAAAACAAAATATTTAATTTCCATAAACTTCTTTTTAGTAAAAGCACCTCCAAAATTCTTTTTTTTTTTTTATAATTAGTCGCATAGTATCCATTTTGATGCTGAAGTTTCTAATTGGTATCCGGTTTAAAAAAAGTCTCAATTACGTACCCAAATTAGTTTAAGTGTACCAATTGAGTCCAAACCGTTAAATGTTCCGAAACAGCGTTTAGAAAGTAATGAGGTGGCAGTGCAAAGGGATACGTGTCAAATAATAACACATGACTGGTTGAAATTATAATTGTACAGTGTTCCACGTGGTATTTACATTTAAAGGAGATTTGTCCTCATTTTCATTGTCTTCTTCCTCCCGTATCTTCTGCCCTAATTCAGTTTCTTCTTCATCAATATTCGCACAGTAAGTGCTGCCCTAATTGAGTTTGTTCTTCCACTCGTTTTTCAATTCCGCAATGTCTCGTAAAGAAGGGTGTTCATGTTCTTCGTGGGGTTCACAACAGCAGAGCGTCTCCTCCCCTAGTGGTTGGAATAGGGGTTTGGGTGAAAGACCAATGTGTTATTGTGGGGAGGTAGCTGTGTTGAGAGTGGCGAAAACTATTAGGAATGCTGGAAAAGAGTTTTGGGGCTACCCCAACTTCAAGGTTTGTACATTGATTTTAATTTCTTTTTGATTCATTCTGCAGTGGTGGATTGTAATCGGAGGTTGTGTGTTTTTGTTTTGTAAGCAGCGAAGTGGTGGCAATGATGTATTTAAAAGGTGCAATTACTTCAAGTGGTTGAACAAAGATAATGGGGATGAAAAAGATGCTACCATTGCTAGACAAAGGAGAAAGATATACCATCTGGAAAAGTCACTTGTAATTTCTGGAAAGTGGGTTAGATTTTTAAGTGGGATTATAATTTGTTTGGGTTTGATCAATGTAATATTGGTTTGGAAGTTTATACAAATCCCACGAAGTGCTGTAAAATTCAGTTCTGTAGTGAATAGGAAGTTATGTAATTGGTCTGTATTTTGTAGTTTGCTTTTGTAATGAAGTGTTTTTAAATGGACGAGAGTTTGAGTAATTCGTCTGTATTATTGATTTATAATGAACCATATAAGTAATATAAAATGGACCATATTCAGAACATAAACGAATGAAGCATATAAGTAATCCAAAATGTTATTAAACCAAAATAACCATGTTCTTCAAAATACATAACCCCTACACCAAAATACATAACCATGTTCTTCCAAAAAGTTGTTGCACATTAAACTTAACAAACAAAATGACCATGTTCTTCAAAATACATAACCCCTACACCAAAATAAATAACCATGTTCTTCCAAATAGGTGTTGCAATTACACATTAAACTTAAGAAACAAAATAACCATGTTCTTCAAAATACACAACCCCTACACCAAAACTGCCCCAACCCTGTTCTTCCAAAAAGTTGCTGCAGTTACACATTAAACTCATTGCTTCGAAATTGGACCCCTCCTATATGATATTTTTTCTCTGAATGTGGGCCTTGTTGGTGGGTCACTGACATTGCATGAAGAAATCTGAGTTGGTTGACTTTGAATAGGTGTTTGAGTTCCCTGTTGTGGTTTTGATGGTAGAATAAGCGCACTTCCAGTAATCTGTGATTGAGTCACTTGTTGTGCTTCAACTGGTTGTGTTGGCTGAGATTCAATGGGTTGCACTGCTTGCCCTTGGTGGGATTGAGTAACCTGAGTTTCAGTTGTTGTGTGCCTCCTTGTTGTGTAGCAGATGGAGTTGGGTTTGGTTGTTGCTGAAGTGGAGGTGCTTGGGGACAATTATTTTGTTTGTGTCCAAGCTGTTTGCATATGGCACATCTTTTACGTGTTCCACCCTGTCTTACTTGTGTGTCATCCTTCCTCAGCTCCCAAGACTCCAACCTGCGTTTCTTTTTTGGTCTTCCAGGAAGGATTCTTTTGGTAGGAGGCAAAACATCACAGTATGATTGTCATTTCCCATAGGTGAGGACCATTGACGGGGTATATCATTGTCAGGGTCACACAACAAAGTACTACTACCCCCCACGTATTTCAGTGAACTCTCATTGACAAACCTTCCCCCATGGTGAAACACTACTTCAAAATTTTCGTCGTTCATGGCAACTACTATATGCCTAACTTTATATCCCTGCCAAATATACAAAAAACCCAAACAATAACACACAATTTACACTCAATACCACTAACACACCAACACACCGACAATAATTAAGAAAGAGGGACCACACCACATACTCAACACCGTCACTGTCACATATCATGGGGGACAAACCAATAAAGTAATACTGACTCAAAGGCAACAAAAAAGACAACATTGAAAGTAAAAAAGCTTCAAATACACTGCGCCTAAACACATAAATCAACAAAACTTCACAAAAAACAACCCTAACATCAAAACCCTAATCAGAAAATCAGAAAAAAAAAAAAACACAATACCAACCTTTCGTTATTAATGGCCGACAAGTACCTCTCAAGTCTCCACTTCAGTGTTCGAAATGCGCCTTCAATTTCTCCACCACTTCGTGAAGAATCGTCCACCACTTCGTCTCCCCTGCCTCACCTTTCCCCAATTTCACGTTTTTATCACATGTTTCTGCGACTTCTTTTTAACTTCTCGCCCTTTTTTTATTTTCGTTTTTTTCTTTTTTTATTTTTTCATTACAAGACATATTTAATATTCTTCCCTAGATTTCCACGTCATTAAAAATTAATCACCACGTGTTCCAAATTTAATTTAGAGACCAACCAGTATCAGTCAACGTTAACCTTTCTAACGGCGTCAACTTAAATGGACTCAATTGGTGCACTTAAACTAATTTGGGTACGTAATTGAGACTTTTTTTAAACCGGGTACCAATTAGAAACTTCAGCACCAAACTGGATACTATACGACTAATTATACTTTTTTTTTCCTTCATTCTCAAGATTAACTCATTCAAATAGATATCATAACATTTAATTTCATGTAATTAATTTTAAATTGTATTATTCTTTTAAATAGACACCTCTACTTTTAATATTACCCTAATAAATCTTTAAAAAAATCAATTTTATATTAACAATTTCTCTAGCCTATTGTTATTAAAATATTTATATTAAATTTACTATTCATTTTTTATTTTTTAAAATTATTTCTTGTATATTAAAATTCATTAAAAACAAGATTTTAAAAAATAAAAATTAAATTAATTAAAAGATCTATTTGATTTTCTTAATACTAAAATTTATTATATTTTAGTGTTTTAAAATCATAATATGTTTTGTATGAACAAAGGTGTGTTTTTATTATACTTATTCTTAAAATTATGGCAATAGTATTTTTCAATTCATTAAAAGTTCGACATTATACTCACAGTACATAATTATTAAATTTAATAATTATTATTTTATCTTTGTATTCAATAATCATGTTAATTGTGGGTGAACCATATAACATTCAAAACTTTGTATTGACCCTCTTATATGGAAAAAATAAATAAAATGAAACTAGGTTTCATTTTACAATTGTGGGTACCTCAAGGGCTTAGGGACTTATTATATTGTAAATTTCATTTCACTCAAAGTTTGGTGTTGTAATAATACTTTGGTCTCACAATGACATTAGCCTTTGCAATGGATAATAATCAGAAACCAAACTCCTAAAACGATGAATTTTTACAGACTTCCCATTTTTTGTTTCTTAAATTTGTTGAATACATATATTATCAAAAAGAATATTCTGCAAAAATAATTAAAATAGATGGGGAAAATTACAAATACAGTAAAAAAAAAGAAAAGAAAAGAAGAAGAACGTAGTTATAATAATAAAGCCCCAAAAATAAACCTGTTTGGACCTAAATTGATTTACGGGACAAACTCACAAAGTCGTAATGGGCCATTATTTTGACTTAGGTGGACCGAAAGAATAGCCCATAGAAAAAATATGACATAAAGAAATAAACGACCACAGTGGGAGTCGAACCCACGACCTTTTGATCCGAAGTCAAACGCGCTAATCCACTGCGCTATGCGGTCTTCACATAAGCTGATGGGCCAATTAATTTTATAAACTATGATAAAGTAAAAACAAAGCATAAAAGAATTAACCGACCACAGTGGGAGTCGAACCCACGACCTTTTGATCCGAAGTCAAACGCGCTAATCCACTGCGCTATGCAGTCCTCACATGTTGCAATTGCCATTCAAAATATATTTCTTATTTAAAATAGTATATAAATATATTTAATTATTGTTTTTTCAATCAAAAATAATAATCATACTTTTTTTTCAATAATAATAAAGAGTTAACAAAGACGTACTTAGATTAATGAGGAAGGAGTTGAAAATTAAATGCTCAATAGCATCATTATTACTACTAGTGTAAACACAGGCGCTATCGCGCCTGTGTGTACGCATTTTTTGAATTATATTAATAATTGATGATATTGTAATGTTATTAATTTAATAAACAAAATAAAAGTATATTTATAAAAAATAAAA
>Ga0214545_1006105_pt1 | contig 21190 bp, 15 predicted proteins | sample CNSS4metaG_FD_160064 | JGI IMG/M metagenome (GOLD analysis project Ga0214545, IMG submission 160064) | Root nodule microbial communities from cowpea collected in UCLA plant growth center, Los Angeles, California, USA - CNSS4 | ecosystem: Host-associated > Plants > Roots > Nodule | place: USA...
AAGCTTGCATTCTTTCAACATGTTGCATTTGTTTCTCAAATTGAACCTAAGAATGTGAATGATGCATTGTGTGATAGTAATTGGGTTGTTGCTATGCAAGATGAACTTAATCAATTAACTAGGAATGATGTATGGTTTCTTGTTCCTAAAACTGATGCAATGAATGCGATTGGTACTAATTGGGTGTTTAGGAATAAAATGGATGAAAGTGGTAATATAGTTAGGAATAAGGCTAGGCTAGTTGCTAAAGGTTATAATGAGGAAGGCATTGTTTTTGATGAAACATATGCATCTGTAGCTAGGCTAGAAGCTGTGGGATTAATTTTAGCATCTGCATGCATGTGTAATTTCAAACTTTCTCAAATAGATGTGAAAAGTGCATTCTTGAATGATTTCTTAAATGAAGAAGTGTATGTATCACAACCACCTGGCTTTAAAGATCACCTCTATCCTAATCATGTTTTCAAATTGAAAAAGGCTTTACATGGTTTGAAACAAGCACCACGACAGTGGTATGAGAGGTTAAGCAACTTTCTTTTATCTAAAAGATATGCTAGAGGTGTTATTGATGTAATACTTGTTCAAGTATATGTGGATGATATAATCTTTGAATCAAATAATAACTCTATGTGTGAAGAGTTTGTTGCAGCTATGTAGGGAGAATTTGAGATGTCTATTATGGGTGAGCTAACCTACTTCCTAGGACTGTAGGTGAAGCAACTCAAGCATGGAACATTTTTAAGCCAGTCAAAATATTGTTTTGGTCTACTAAAAAAGTTCAAAATGGAGGATTGCAAAGAGGCTACCACTCCAATTGCTACAAATTGCCTTATGGATGCAGATGAAGCTGGAAACCAAGTTGATTCAACCAAATATAGAGGGTTAATTGGTTCCTTGCTATATCTAACTGCTAGTAGATCGGATATACAATTTGGTGTTTGCTTGTGTGCAAGGTTTCAATCCAATCCAAATGAATCGCACTTCAAAGGTGCAAAACGGATTCTCAAATATCTAAAAGGGACAAGTAATGTTGGATTATGGTATCCTAATCAATCTAACATTGTTCTTAGTGGTTTTTTAGATTATGACTATGTAAGGTACAAATTGGATAGGAAAAGCACAAATGGTACATGCCATCTACTTGGATCAAGTCTAATCTCATGGAATAGCAAGAAGCAAGCATGTGTAGCACTCTCTACAACTGAGGCTGAGTACATAGCAGCTGGGCATGCATGTGCTCAAAGCATATGGTTGAAGCACCAACTTATGGATTATGGTGTAAAGCTAGAGAAGGTACCTCTTTATTGTGATAATACAAGTGCAATCAACCTAACCAAGAATCCAATCCAGCATTCTAAAACTAAACACATTGAAATTAGACATCATTTCACAAGAGATCATATTAAAAAAGGTGATACTGAAATCATGTTTGTGAAAACTGAAAATCAATTGGCGGATTTATTCACTAAACCACTTGCACGTGATAGATTCAATAAGCTTAGAACTGAATTAGGTGTTCTTGACATGAAGAATATATGTTGATATTTGTTTGGCTTGTTAATCTTATTAGATCATGTGTGTGTTGCACTTAAAATGATAAAAATCTGCATAATTTGAAAACTGCCAGTATTTTAGTTAGCTAAATTTACAATTTCAACATAGATTTCATTTAAAATATCAAAATCTGCATAATCTATGTTTTGGAACTGTTTCAATGTGCTAAATCTCACAAAATAGCACATATATTTGATTCAAATGGATCTAGTGTGAATTTCGTTAAATCTGAAATTTTTAGTCAGCTAAAACTGTGAATTTAACACATAGATTTCACTTAAAACTGCCACTGCACCAAAAATTAGTTTTCTGGTACAGTGTTAGTCGACTAACTTTGTATTTTTATGTGTTAAAATCACTTATGTTACTGTGGAATTGCTTGAATTTATTTTAATTGATTGACCTAGTCAAAGTATGCATCAGATGACTATTTTTGGACTATAGCAACAGCTGTAACAACTATTACATCAGCTAAATTCAACTTTTCAGATTGCATTGACCATAAAGTGCTTTAATTACATGATTTCCAATGAGCATGCATTTGGTGTGCACTGTTTATGAGTGGATTGTTCATAAAATGCATGGAAAACACATCACTACATCTCTGATACAGATTCCCTCCCATTTAATTGGTTGTGATTTTCTATAATGCATTGAAACCAGAATATCTGCACAATTTAATTGACTGATTTTGAAAATCAACATGTTGATTCTATAAATACTTGCATAAGCTTCATGCATTGGCATTCTCATTTGCTAGTAAAAGCCAAACCTACATTTCACCATGCCTAGAAGATCACGAACAGTCCCCTCAGATGATGAAAGCTCCACCCCACCTACTCCACTCCAAATGCCATGAATCAAGGAAGGCTTGAGATATGGTTTGAAGGCCATGAAGACAGAATTCAAACCTTCTTGATTGAGATCAATAGGAAGCAAATCATCCTTCCTAAGGTGATTCGTATGTCATGGCTAAGGGCAGAGAATTTTGGCAACCTTGAGCAACATCTCAAAACCCAAAATTGAAGACATTCCTTGAACTTTTGGGCAAGGTGTATCCGAACTTAGTGAAGGTGTTCTATGCCAACTTCATGTTCAACAATGGTGTTCTCAAATCAAGTGTCAAAGGTATGGAAATGGAAATCACTAGGCAAACATGGAAGGATGTGGCTAGCCTAAGGCAAAGAGGTGTGCAAGTCCGCAAAGGAGAAACTAATGCAGTGGATGAATTCAACAAAGTGCAATACTTCAACCAATGTGTGAGAAATCAAGGTGAGCAAGCTAGAATTTCTATGTGGGAAGGCTTCGTGTGGAGGAAAGGTTGCTAGCCATGGTGGTGAGCAAAATCATCATGCCTAGGGGGAGCAACCATGCTACCTTGAATGAAGGTGATCTAGTGGTGATGTACTGCATTCAAAATGGGGTGATGGTGGACTGGTCCTACATAATTCGAGATCACATGATGAAGGCAAAGAGACTCACGAATTTCAAGCTTCCATATGTGGTGCTCATCTCCAAGTTCATTGAACATTTTGGTGTGGATGTGGAAGGAGAGCTTGAGGAGTCTACTGGCCTTCTCAATCATGTTTCAACACTGAATATGCACAAGATGGGATTCACCAAGGTAGGCAACACTTGGCTAGTTGAAGGAGATCATGGAGCAAACATTGAAGTTGGAGAAAATGATCATGAAGCAGGAACTAGTGGAGGAAACCAAGAGGAAAATGAACCACAGCCTATGGCAATTGAGTTGTACAACCCTCTTGAGAATACTAAACCTGCATACTTCCAATTTGAGAGAATGGTTCTCAACCAGCTTCAAGACCTCAACATGGCTTAAAATGCACATCGTGTATATTGCACAACAATGTTCCAAGACTTGGATGACCAGCTGCATAATGTTCATGACCTCCTCTCCAATGTCTACAACAGAGACAACCCTAGGAATGAGTGAAGGGGATGACTCATAGGTCATGCATTGCATTTTCGTGCTACATTTTGTGTGTCTGCTATCTATTCCAGTATTTTAATTGGCTATTTTCTAATTTCAGTCAACTGACTATATCAGTTTTTAGCTTCATGATGCATTTGTCATTTCTGTTTCTGGTTTGGTGTGTTTGTATTCGTACCAGGTGCCCTGGTACACCCCAATGTTAATGCGTTAATGAAAATTTTCATCTTTCCAAATTGATCTATGCATTTACTTTCATTTGATGAATCCAAAGGGGGAGAAAACTGAGTTAAAATGAGTAAAAATGTGTTAGATTTGGAAAACCTGAAATAAATCTACTGGAATCATATAATACAACAAACTTAATCTAAAATCTGAAGTTAAATCATATTATTAGTGATAGGGGGAGCATATGCATATGTGATATGTATGTATGTTATCAGGTTTCTCTATGGATCTTAGCTCATCAATTCAACTTGAGGGTGTTGGCTTCATCAATTTAGGGGGAGATTGTTGGCACAAGCAAGCTTGAAGCAAAGAATTGATAAAGCCATCTGCATGAAGATATTAAGTGTTTGATGAAGATTGATGAAGATCCTCTTGAAGATTAAGTTTTAGTGTGTTAAATCTATATATAACATGTTAAATGTAATGTGTTAGTGTTATATCTTGTTGGTAGGCTATATGACATAGGTTAGATGTCTTGTGTGCCTAAGTGTGTCTGTTTTAATATGTTAAAATGGTTTTTAACAAATTAAAAGGCTTGTTGTATATAATTTCTGGTATGAATGTATTCAGTCAGTTGAATTATTTTTCAATCGACTGATTTCACTTAAGTCAGGTGAAATCAGTTGACTATACGGAAAATTCAATCGACTGTTTTCACTTAAACCAAACTATATAAGCTGTGTTTTCGCGAGCTGAATTGCGAATCTGAGTTTTTCTAAACGAAATCGTGTCATTCATCTATAGGAAGCGTTCTCTCTCTGCAATACACAACTAGAACTTGTGTTTTAAAGATCTTGGTTGATCTTGGAGGCATTTTGGCTTGTGAGTAGCTTGAAGAACTCATGTATGGTTGGCTAGGGACAACCACCATCAGGTTTGAATGTTCTTGTGCCTCTGGATGGTTTGCCTGATTTGATTTCAAGTCTGCAAGTGTGATTCTTATGGGTTGTGTTTCTAGATTTTTGTGTGAGTCAAAAATCTTATGTGTTTTGTTGTTCAAAAGTGTAATCTTGGTGTTTGATTTGTAAAACTTTTGAATATAGTGGAAACCAGACTCAGGTTGTCCTGGTAAACTGGATGTAGCTCTGTGATTGAGTGAACCAGTATAAAAACAGTTGTGCATTCTTCTTTCCATCATATCACTCTCTTTGAAACTCTTTAAAACTCAAGAAAACCAAGCAATTTGATCTTTGGTGTGATTTAATGCGTTCTTGTGTAATCTAAGGATTGGAACAAGTCTTGTATGCAAAAGATTGTTGTTTGAGTTGAATTCGCAAATTCTGCATTCTGCATAATTCTCCAGTATTTTAGCCGATTGATTGCCTTTTTAATCGACTATTTCATAGCATCAAGAATAATTTAGTCTGTTGTTTTATATTTTAATCGACTGAAAGTGTACTGGTCTGCTACATTTACATCCAAACTTTCTAGTCCATTAGATTCAATTGAAAAAAGGCTTAAGCTTTCAAAAAAGTTTTATAAAGCCATTTCAACCCCCCTTTCTTGGCTAAACTCACCATTTCAAAACTAACATAGAGTACGCACTCAACGAGGGGGAGTAGTTAGCCCAGACACAAAAGAAACCTTTCGTTGGGCGAGAGGTTATCCTCATCTAGCGTGAATACACTTTTGGGAGTGTTTAAAAAGTTGAGTTTTCAAAATGGTAGAGTTTTTTTGTGTGGGAATGCAACTAGAAACTAGAGCGGCGACTGAGGCACATCCATAACTCAAGCACTTCATTTTCCTTCATCCATTCCTTCCTTTTGATCCATTTTTGAGTTCCAAATGTGTAGGAGTAGCTAAACTCCCAATTCTTTGGGGTTGGATGTAATGTATCTATATTTCATTACTGTTGTATTCTACCTTTAATCTTCATGTGCATGATTTATTGTGTATGTTATTTTGTGGTATCTAATTGTTGGAAAATGTTTTCGAACCTAGACAAGAAAAGTATAACTAAAAGGTTTTGTTCCAAACATAGACTATAATCTCGATCATTCTAAACACTTTTTCTTAATGCAAATCTTGTGTTAAAACAACTATGGGATTACTATTTTTCACATTGAGGTTTAGAACTTGTCTCTAGGGAATTAGGAGTTGTGAACTTTTGATGTGAATGCTTGAGTATGTTAGAGATATATTGTGTAGATTCTTGCATTGAGTTTAGTTCATGAAATCCAACCCTAGTGAATCTTTCTCCTGATCAATTTATATCACTTTTGTTTAGTAGCTTTCTATGCTTGCAATTTAATTTCATCTTAACTAAATTTGAATCAATTAATGTTCATATTCATAACTTAATCTTTTTGCTTATAACAAGGAGAAGTACACCCAAGTTGTGCATTAATGCTCCTATATTCTATGTGTAAAATATCAATTAGAGGATTACTTTAATTTTGAAAAGGGTTAAATATGTTTTTGGTCTTTTAACTTTCAACTTTTAGTGAAAATTGGAATTAGTCCATCTTCAAAACTTTGACCAAATTTAGTCCCAAAACTTTAGAAATGTGTAGATTTAGTCCTTACTTGAAATTGACTATTTGGGTGAAACTATTTCAAATCAAGGGTTGCGAATGGATGGTAAAAAAGTGCAGGTTGTCAAAGATTGGCCCAAACTAAGTAATTTAAAATAGTTGCGGGGATTTTTGGGTCTTACAAGTTATTACCGATGATTTGTTAAGGGTTATGTGCATATGGCTGCTCCATTAATGTATTTGTTGAAGAAAGATGTTTTTGAGTGGATTGATGGAACTACCCAAGCCTTCTTAGCATTGAAGGAAGTACTTACCACCACACCCATTTTGGCTTTCCCTAATTTTTTTAGCACATTTTATTTGGAAATTGATGCTTCGGGTTCATGTGTGAGAGTGATTTTAAGCCAAGATAATCATCCTATAGCTTATTTCTCTAAGAAATTGTCCTTGAGAATGCAAAAATAGTCCATATATACACGTGAGTTTTATGCTATTAATGAGGCATTGACAAAATCTAGACAATATCTTTTGGGTCATAAATTCATTATTAAGGCAAACCAGAAAAGTTTGAAGGAATTAATGGAACAATGTTTGCAGACTCTAGAGCAACAATAATGGTTGCCCAAGTCTTTTTTTTTTGTTTTATAATTCAATATATATCGGAAAAAGAAAATATCCCGGTTGATGCCTCATCAAAGAGTTTTATGTTGGCTTAGTCTAAACCCATGAGTTCATGGTTTAAAAAAGTGGTTACATTCACTTAAAAGGATGCTCGGTTAAAAGTCATTTATGATAAGTCTCATGCCTATCAACAAACATCATCTGATTATGTGATTAAGGATGGGGTGTTAGCATGGAAGGGTCAACTTATGCTTCCTCAAGTAGAAGATGTATATTTTAATCAAGTGTTGTTTGAATTCTATTCTTCCAAAGTGGGAGGTCATGTTGGCATGGCAAAGACTCTAGCACATATATCTTTTCAATTCGTTTGGCTAGGGATGCATAAAAGAATCAAGAAATTTGTCCGTGAGTGCCAAATTTGTTAACAGGCTACAATGCAACAAGCATTATCGATAGGCTTATTACAATCCTTGCCAATTCCATTACATGTTTGGGATGATATTTCACCATATTTCATCACTTCTTTGCCTTTGTTTGTGGGCTATTTTACGATTATGGTAGTAGTTGATAGACTTTCCAAGTTTAGTCATTTCATTCCACTCAAGACTGATTATCCTAGTAAGATAGTTGCGGAAGTCTTTATGCATAATATAGTGAAATTGTATAGGTTACCTCGTTCTATTTTTTCAGACAAAGACTGAGTTTTTGTTAGTTCATTTTGAAAACATCTCTTTAAGGTTTATGGCACAACACTTGCTATGAGCTTCGCCTACCGTCCCCAATCCGATGACCAAACAAAGGTCTTGAATAAAACCTTAGAAATGTATCTTCATTTCTTTGTTTTTGACAATTCAAAAGGTTGGTATTTATGCTTCCATGGGCCCAATTTTGGTATAGTTCTTCTTGATATCAAAGTATCGACATGTCCCCTTTTAAGACTTTATATGGTAGAGATCCTCCAAGTGTCATTAAATAAGACAATGCTCCTATGGATCCAGTTTCTGTTCAAGAACTGCTATAGGCTCGGGATGCAATCCTTCAACAACTAAAGGCGAATTTGTTTAAGGCTCAGATATACATGAAACAATAGGCCGATAAAGGAAGAAGGGATGCAAAATTCGAGGTGGGTGAAGTTACAACCTTATAGACTACATTTTGTTTCCTTAAGGAAAATACAAAAGTTAAATATGCATTATTTTGGTCCCTTTAAGATTCTTGCAAGAATTGACGAAAATGCTTATAAATTGAAGCTTTCGGATAGTGCAAAAATCCATTTGGTCTTCCATTTGTCCTTGCTAAAAGCTTTTAAAGGTAATCCTTCTCAAACATATTTACCCTTGTGTTATGGAATTAGCAAGTGTACCAAATCGCACAACTAATATAGTGGACAAGTCTAGATATCTTTCCCACGGAGACTAATGTGGGTTAAAATAATGGATTGTTTACTAATAAAGGGTATGAATAAAAAATCATGGTGTATATAAGAAAATAATTCATAAATGAAAATAATACTTATTTAGAAATTTGTACAATAGAAACAATGAACTTGATTTAGAAAAGTATAAGATAAAAGCTTCATTGGGATGAGTTTCATGATTCCGTTCAAAATAAAAACAACAAACAATATACTTCTATTTCCATCTCACACTTATATCTTTAGTAACTAGCCTCGATTTTGTCGTAGTCAAGCCTAAACTTGAATAATAAAAACTCTATGTCTAGCAATTTTTACTATTAAGTTTACATTAATGAACTATATGTTGATGTTTAAGAATGACCTATGACCATATCTATGTCTAGCATGTGAAATCAATTAGTTATTTTATCCTACTCAGTGTTTTCAAAGTATCTTTTGGATCAGCCGATACTCCCACAAATGCACTATATCTAGAACATGCAAGTCGAAGATCATAATGAAGTTTCCCAAACTCTATTTTGGATTAGTTGGTCACTCTCACATGTGCAAAATTCATAGACTATGCAGTTAAAACAAGAATGCAACATAAGAAATGATGGAAAAGAATTATATTGAATGATAAATCCACAAAGAATTAAGAATACATTACACCCAACCCCCGTGAATGAGAGAGTTAGCTTCTCCTAAACGTACTGAAAACTAGACTAATGATGAACTGGAAAGCCTCCAACCTTCATAATGCCCTTCTACCTCTAAGTGTATAGATATTAAGTTTCTTTCTCTCCAAGTGTGTTTTTGACCTTTGTTAGGCCATCAACTTATAGATTTCCTAAAACGTGCAACTCATTAGGCTAACTAACTCGTTGGACGAATTAAGCATGATTCATTGGGAAGTGGTCCTTCATTTGATGAATGACGTGAAAACTAAATTGGACCGGCATCTTTGTACTGGAATTTCTTGTTGGATTTATCTTTTTTTAATCTTTTGGAACTCCATATTTTAAAATTACTTTTCAATTCTTTTGACTTGTAATTGAGCAACAAACTTTGTGGATAATTGATATTGTTGATAATCTTTGATTATTCAATATTCCACTAATTTTGTTGATAATCTTCCCAAATCTTTGAGATTCCATTTATTTGCAAAATATAACTCAAACATTTATCTTTTTCACTTTTATTGAATAAAACTTGAAATATCAAGTAAAATCCAAAAATAAAATAACAATTAAACATAAAAATAAACTAAAATAAAAACATGATAATTCCAATTATCACCTTACCACTCACTATTAATGACCATGGCCATGTTGTTCAACCATTGCATATCTTGGATTCTAGAACCATTATTGGACAGTCTCACCTAATTGCTCAAGTCCTCATTCAATGGGATTCATTAGATCTTATTACAGCCACTTGGGATCTCTTGTGTAACAATGATTTGAAGAAGGTAATTAGTTTATAATTCAACTAATTTGTGAATGCTTAATCTCATGCCTTCACATTCTTGTTTTGCCTGAAACCTAAACATCAAATTTGTATTATTTTAATTTAGTTTTTGTCAAAGATTGAATTGTATATCAATCTTCACTTGCCTTCACTACAATTAATAGACTTTGTTCTAACATTGTGCACATATTTAAGGAATCAAAAGATTCCTCACAATTTCATTTATACAAGACCCACTAACAACATATCAAGGTCTGATTTATATGTTTTAAACAATAACTACCTCACTTGTCTTTACTGTTCACAACACTATTTTATGGTGGAAGACATCATTGTGGCCATGGTATTTCTTTAGTAAGGACATAAGAAAAACATTATGAAATTGGCTTCTTCTAGTAATTCCAACCTATAAGCAACCAACCTAATTCTCTCTTGAATTTGAAATGGTCCATCATACCTAAATGTCAATTTGTTGAATGCAAAATTAGGAATAACACACTAGTGTAGTTTTGCATTTTTACATCGCCTTATAGGCCTCAATTATTCAAGAACTGAAGCCTATAAAGATAAAATGACATTTTTGAAAATTTTCCAACTTTTCTGCCTCAGGTCATATATGAACTGAAGCCTATAAGGGCTTTTATGCTTCAATTATAAGGCAACTGAAGCCTATAACCCATCACAGTTCCCCAATGTTTCAAAATTACCACTGTCAGAAAAACTTTTGGCCTCGGGTGTGAAAGGATCGAGGCCATATCCACTTTAGGCCTCGGTTATTAATTGAACAAGGGCATATACCGTATTTAGGTTCCCAAATTCGTGAATTCCCATTGTTCACCTTCGTCCCAAAACCTTTACGCGAAAGCTTTGCGAAACCACCACTATTCATCGTCCACCGTCACTTGCCCTTGATGTAGCTGCCTCCGTCGCGTGTCGTCGCCTTAGTCACGCCACCCTTTATCGCTGATAGCCACTATTGGAACGTCAACTTTCACTGTCTCGTTGTCAATGCGATTTTTTTGTACATTATGGTTTTCTTATTGCATTTTGGGTTGTTTGTATTGCTTCTTTGTGCTATTTTTCACAGTATTTTGAGTTTTGTGGTTGCATTTTTCATAATTAGGTGTTGTTGCATTGTGGACTTTGTAGCTCTCACGTTGTTACATCCTCTTCAGCTTTCACTCATTTTTCGCTTTTCAAGCATGCTCCCAAGTTCCTATTTCTAGTGTGAGGCTACGATTTTGTAGTATATGTTGTTTAGATATGTTTATTTGTCTTTTGTTTGCTATATGTGATTAATTATTTGGTTAAATATATGGTTTAATTTTCTTATATTGTGAGTTAGCCTTAGTTTCCCGTTTAAGATTCAATACGAAAATTATGTATTGTTCCCGAGTTTTGTTTTTGAAGAAGTTATATTTTTATTTTTTAAAAACTAATACAAGGGGATACAATACTCATAATTTATATGTATTGAATCTTGAATTGTCCGGTTGGACAATTTAAGAAGATTAATCACTTTCTAATAGTTTATTAGTACATATATATTTTAATATACACATCTTAAAATTCATGAATATTTGTCAATTATGTTTTGTAGTGATCTTCGGGTGCATATTTGATTCTGGTTGATAATCACTTTCATTTCGTGTATCCTGAAGACCAATGTGAAATACTGGTAAAATTTCATGAAATTTAAGATACATTTTTTAAAATTAATACGTACCATTAAAATAAAGAAAGTGAATTTTCTTGAATGGAATAGGGTCATACCTTGATTACATAAGCGATGTGAGCATTCATTCAAAGATTACTAAAATTGTTCACACAATTTTAGTTCAGTATATATACGTATGGATCAAGATTGGATTAATTTACCATACTTCAATGCTGAGTGTGAGAAAGGAGTAGAGGAATTTATACAATTTGTGCAACGTTATGAGGGTATAAGTTATGATGAGGTGAAATTTAGATGCCCTTGTGTCAACCATTTGAATGAGAGAAAGTTGAATGCAACTCAAGTTAGGGCACATCTTATTTGTGATGGTTTCCTTAGAAGTTATACAATATGGACATGGCTGACAAATTAATAAACTTTCCAAATGTTTCCCAAACTGAACTTGTTGTCGATTCCACCATGGAAGAGCAACGGGAAGAACGAGTGGAAGAAGACAATATGGAGGACATGATACAAGATGTTGGTGTAGAAGCTTTTGCATAAGCTATGTGTATGAGATGATGTTTGTTGATGCAGAAACTCCGTTGTACGTCGGTTCAACTAAGTTCACGCGATTTTCAATAGTTTTTGTTAACTTCTGAATATAATATGTCATTGTAATGCATAACAATGAATTTATTTTCTTCTCAGGCATCATTGGCAATTAATTGTGGTTTCCCTAAGGGAGAACCTTATTGTGTGGTTTTATTCTTTGCACTGCCCTTCCCCAACCATCTTAGACAAGTGATAGATGAGTAAGAACCTCAATGTCAATCTTATGAATATTCTTTGTTATATAAAAGTATCCTAACTTATTCCCTTTATCATAGTTCAATTGTTGGACATAATATGTTGTTAGGGAGATCAACGACTAAGGCAAAATGTCTTGCATGGTGTTCCCTTCAGGTTTGGTATTTCTATCCATATATTTATAGTTGTTTGATTGATTTTCTTCCTTAATTAATTGTAATGTTGTTGATATAATGTAGTGTAATATACAAATTGGCTCATATGAGTGCGATTACTATATAATGCAATGGATGACAACCATTGTGCGTGCTCGTATTACAACTAATTGGAAAACGGTAATATATATTTGAATTAAAATGAATACTTTGCAATATTGTCTTTCTATATATTAAGTTAATGTCTTATTTTGCAGACATTCAATAGTCTTGCACCAATTCCCGCGAAGTCCATAAAGTTTGGTATGATAGCATTTGCCAAATTTATAATTCAAATGTTCAATAGTATTGATTAGGATATGTATTTGGATTGTGGATGATTTTCCAATTTCTTTTAAATGTATTTGGATTGTGGATGATGTTATGTTTCATAAAATATTTTGTTCTAGTTTGTGCTGGTTTCTGAAAAAATATGCAAGTTTAAATGTGGGAAATAACCATAAAACATTTTTTTAAAAAAAAGGATATTTGGCCTCGGTTCTTACCAAAAATCAAGGTAAAAAAGGGGGCCTATGGCCTTGGTTCAGACCACAACCGAGGCCAAAAGCTCTTTGAATTTTAAAATTTGTAAACTATATGGCTTCAGTTCATGATAAAGCCGATGCAGAAAAGGGTCTCTATGACTTTGGTTCACTAGAGAATCAAGGCAGAAATGTGTATTTTTGCTTCGGGTTACACCCAAGACCAAAAGCCATCCTCTTTTGGCGTCACCCTATTATGTCTCGGTTCTAGAATCGAGGCCAAAGACCAAAAAAAAAAATCGGGGCCAAAAGTCTTATTGCACTAGTGACATGTTGTTAGTATGGTTTCATTTTTAAGTACATTCTTCCTCAATTGTAAACTCTTTTTCTATTTATCTTTTGTTAGCATAATATTTCATCCTATCTTGTGCAATTTTTGCTACAACACACGAGCAATCTCATCCTAGTTTTTGTTGTATAGTTCGATGCTTACACGATGGAATCACCATCAGAAGGGAAGATTTAATGGTTGGTGCATACTCATATAATACTTTAGTAAAGTATTTTCTCTTTAATTGGAATATCATTGCCCATAACCACCTTCTCTGGTTCTTCATAATATCTCCTTCCCACTTCCCACTAATACTTCTTGTAAAGTTGTTTTGTTGTTATAATTTTATTTTATCCATTACTTTTATTAACTTGAGATTAGTATGCCAAGATTGGTTGCCACTTGTTTACCGTAAACAAGATTGCATAAAACTTTTTGTCATAAGCAAATAACAAGTTATATTTTTGTATGAATGAAATTCTGGAAATGTAGAAGAATTCGACTCTTTAATTAGCTATGTAGTGAGTAAAATGCCTTACCCTCAATGGAAAATAAACAAGAGTCTAATACATTGATTCTATTAAGTGAACTTAAAGTCTCGCATCGATGAAATATAAATAAAATTAATATTATATTAGTAGAGGTGACACAAACACATTTTATGATTGTGGATTAGATTTGATATTTGGGTCTATTACACTGGTTTTTTCACTATTTATTGGTGTTGAAAAAAAAGTAATAAACCACCTTTCGATGCTTCTGATACTGATCTGATCTATGAATATATATTGATCATGTATACTGTTTTCCTCTAGTACAAAATCCTGATAAAGCAATTTTTCTTTTTCATTAATGTAATGACGACTTTATGTTGTAGATACCATATTGATTAACTTATTACTTCCCACCAAAACTAAGGGAGAAATTAGGTTAACTTATGTCTAGAAAGAAGTCCTAGTAGAGTTTTCTCTATATATCGAATAATAAAATCTTTGGCTGAAATCTTATTTTCCTAATCACAGTGCCTTTTGGTGATTCTGAAGTTGTTTTTAAGAAGAACAATTCGTAATAGAGTTTGCTCCATATTTCAATAACTTTATTTTATTACTCCGTTATTATTATTATATTATTATTATTATTATTAATGATGCTATTATTTTCTTTTTCCTTTTTACTAAATTGATTCTATTTCATCATACGAATTCAACAAGTGATTTAATAGCTATATGCGAATTATCCATAAAACATAATTTATAATTTATTCTAATTTTTTTTGCTTTTGGTAATGATTTGAAGTGAGAACATGAAATCCTATATATTGTAAAAATAAATATTTAAATAAATTTTACAGATTATTATCATTGTGAATTCTACCTCCTAATACTATTCCGTTCTTATTTTAAATACAATATACATTCTTATAATATATATAGTATAAGAATAAAATAAAATAACAAGTTTCTCTATATAACATATCTCTTATATCTATCATATCTTATATCTATTATATTTTTATAACCCATAAAATTCCTGACACCCATAATATTCTTTACATTAATTATATGATCCCTAATTTTCCATATTGTAATTATATGACTCTTAAAATTTCATAAGCTTGCATCCTAATTAAGTCCGCATTAAACTTTCTATATCAAAATGCGGACTTAAGCGAATGTATATTGTACTATGATTTGGTCATTTTTAATAATATCCATTTGGTCGTTCTATTTTAGCTAGTAGTGTTATTCTATGATGATGGTATTCTCTGCTATTTGTTAGATAATAGTGTTCAGAGTGTGATAATGGTACAATGGGAAAAGAAAGAGACTGATTCACCAAATTGGCTCTTGTCTCGAGATTTTGATTCTTTTTAATGGGAGGAAAAGAAAGGTACCTGGTATAACGCTCATGGTTTCTAATAATAGAATTTAGAAGCACTAACACAAAAAAGCCTTATAACGTCACCTCAATAACATCTGCCTAAAAAAAGTTCAACGTTAAAAATGATCGGTGGCATTTTTGTAAATAACGGGACCTTTTTAACGTCTGCCCGCTCCAGGTCAAACGTCACTTAATGTCTGATGAAAAATACCCCGACGTCATTTAAAAAAGGACGTCGGACTCCTTCGCGTCAGACGTCCCTTAACGTCGGACCCCCACGCGCCAAACATCCCTTAACGTCGGCTACCCCACCCCCGACATCACTTAAGGTCGGATTAACATAGCACCGACGTTAAGTTTTGTTTATCTCTACGCGAGACACAGAAACCCTTACGATGTTCACCATTTCCACGAGATTTCCCGCCGGCGACGCCATTTCCGACCTCCTCTAGGAGAGTTTCGAAAGGTTTTCGCCATCAAACTTGTTGGGATTTGATTATGGGTTGATTTTACGCATTTTGAACCGATTATTTTGCGTTTTCATCCCCATTTGCAGCGTTTTGAGATTCGTCCCACTTGCTCTTCGTTCCCATTTGGCCAACAGTGTGCGGAGACCCTAGACTCCCTCTCAAAGTTCTCTTTCAATTAGAAGAGGTTATTTTTTCATTGTATGTATATAATTGTTCGTTGTATGTATATAATTGCTTGTATTTTTTTATAATTGTCATTATAGTTTTAGTCTTAGACTATTTTTTTGTTACTTTTTTGGCCTATTTCTTTTTTATTTAAAATTTTATAATAATATTTGTAAAATTACGAAATAAAATTATATTTATTATTAGATATATGCATGTTTAAATAATTCTAATTGCATTTTATTTTTGAATATTATTGTTGTAATGTTATTTTATATATGTAGATTTATTATACTTATAGTATACACTGAGCTAAACTTAGTTTCCGTTTGAGATTTAGTACAAATGATTAAATTTTTAATCGTTTGTATTAAATCTTGAATTGTCTGATTGGGTAGTTTGAAAAAAATATTTTTCATAATTTGCTACAATGTGTGCATTGAGGTTTATGCATAAATTTCACAAAATTTCGATTGAGGCTAATTTGTGTTGTTCTCTGGATGCATACTTGATTGTGATTATGACCAATCACTTTCATTTCGTGTACTTCAGAGACCAATGCGAAATGTTGTCGAAATTTTGTGAAGTTTATGATGTTTGACTTCTTTGTATATGTGAAATGGGTAGGGCCTCACCTTGTGAGATTTAAAAGTTTGAGATTGATTGAGTTTTTTACGAACATAGTATGGATCAAAGCTGGATGAATGAGCGTCGCATCAGTGAAGAGTATGAAGAGGGGGTTTCTAAGTTTTTGCAATATGTTCAAGAACACGCAATCTCAAGTAACGGGACATATTTTTGTCCTTGTGTTCGTTGTCTTAATCAAATACGTCATGACTTGGAAATAATGCGTGATCATCTATTCATCTTTGGTATAATGAGAAGTTATACACTTTGGACTGGCATGGAGAAGTATTAGACAAGCCTATGACGTCACGAGGAACAAATTATGTAGACGACTGGATGAATGATCATTTAGAAGATATGGTACGTGATGTTGGGGAGGAGAATTTTGGAAAAGTTCATTTATATGATTCTCTTAAGTCTGATTCAGAGGAAGAATTGTACCCAGGATGCACTAACTTTATGCGACTGTCGGCAACTTTGAAATTATTCAGTTTAAAAGCAAGGCATGGATGGACGGATACAAGTTTCACATAACTGTTGGAGTTGTTAAAGGAGATGCTTCCAGAAAATAACACGTTACCTATCCGTAATTACAAGGCGAAGAAAGTTTTATGTCCAATGGGTTTGGAATATCAAAAGATACATGCATGCCCAAATGATTGTGTTTTATACAGAGACGAGTTTGCTTCACTGAAGGCGTGTCAACCATGTGGTTTATCGCGGTTTAAAAAGAAAATTGATGTGTATGATTCATATTCTCAAGAATTTTTTTGTTTGCGTGCAATGTTGTTTTGTACCTTAAATGATTTTCCAGCATATGGAAACTTGAGCGGTTATAATGTTAAAGGTCATTTTGCATGTCCCATTTGTAAAAAAAGCACGAGTTATATTTGTAAGACCCGAGAAACTTAAATAATTAAATAAATAAAATGCGGGTAGTGGAAGTCTTTATGGCAATTAATGTTAACCTTCGTGATGTAGAAAAATACTAGCTCAAGTGGTTGAGAGTACTTAGTTGTGTAAGAGGACTTGTGTTTAAGTCCTATGTGTGTTAATTGATTTTATTATTTTTATGATATGTGGGTCATGATAAGAGAGTATACATTTCCAGATTTATAAAAATTATCATGAAACAGGAATTGGTTGAGTTGGTTGTGCATTAACTTGAAAATCGAGTGGTTATGTGTTCGAACCTTGTCTAGAGAAAAATCATAATATTTAATTTTTGCCTTCTTAGGGAAGAATTTGAGTAGGTGAAGAGTTGGATGTGAGTTCTACGAATTTGGACACAGACAAGGGAGTTATCAGTCTTAATTAGACTTTAAGAACAAAAATTAAGTAGAGAATTTCAATTTATTTTCGTTTTTATTTTATTAAAAAATTATTTTTAGGGCTGAAAAGAGGAGGGGACTAGGTAAATTTCGTGTGGCTATTACCAGAGTGTTTAGAAACCTAAAAGAGTTGAGTTAGGAAGGTGTTAGAAGGCTAGGAGAAGGTTTCAAGGGCAGAGATTAAAGTTGGCGCAAAGAAGAGTGTTCGTGGATTAATTTTTAGCAGGAATTACAGGTTAGGGAAGCTAAGTTTGTTTTTTGTTTTTGTTTGAAGCCTTCTTTCTTTTCTTTTATCGTTATTTTTTGATGCGTAAAAGTGGATTGCTCGTGGTTGTGTTGGGTTTGGATGAGTTGTGACTGTGCATATGTATTATTGTCTGCGTGATTGAATTGGTGATTGGTGTTGCATGGTTACTGTTTGTTTCCATAAACTAGTGTTGGGGTTTTAACTTTTACTTTGCTTTCTTTATACTTTGGTTGTTATATGTTGTGTGGGTGTGCATATCCCGCGAATGGAACACATGGTTCCATTGCCATGATCCTTGTTGTTTAATAGGTAGTGAAAATTTCTTTTATGTGAAATGAGGATGCTTAGCTATCCTATCTTCTTTGCTGATATGCGTCTGGCTTTGAGGGATTCCTGATGCCATATGCATTATGGGAATCAACCCACATCCTAGCTCTAGTTGGATGTTTCTTTTATAAGAAAAGGAATATGGTGCGTGGAGGTGATTCTCTCAAGTGTTCGTGAGTTGGAGGGATGTTCAAAGCTGGTGCAGGGATGCTAATTTTGGGCTGTTTACGTGGTCGCGCAAGTTAGAATCAGATTAGTTCTTGGTGTTGCAGAGGAGTCACGTGAGACGAGTCGCCTGGTTTCGTTTCGTTTCCTTATATACCACACCACCTGTTTTCCTGTTGCATAAGAATCACAAGATGTATTCCAATTTTCCTTTCCTCGTTCATGCCATATTTTATTCCATCATCCTTGCAAACGTTTTATTTATCGTTGAAACATGCCTGGAGGAGTTGGATTATAGGATAAAAGTGTGAACCATAACTTTTTCGTGGGACCCTTAGGATGTTTTTTTTTTCCTTATTTTATTCATGATGCAACTTTTCTTCATTTTCATACTAAGTTATTTGGATAATGATAGAATGCCCCTTTTTTTTGACCCCGAAGTTACCCGCTTACGTGGTAGTCATTATTTTAATAATTTTTAACCAAACGGGGAGCAGAAACGCGTGAGAGAAGGTGGAGTGAATGATGAGGTTGTGATACACGCGCAAGAGAGGAAAAAGGAAAAGTTAGAAAAACAGAACTTTCCTTTGTGGTTTAAACTAAAGGCGAGAGTGCGGATTGCTGCCATAGCTTCGTGCGTCGAATTGGAAGCCCTAATTTGAAGTGTTCTTGTTCTGCAAATCAAAGGGTGCTCTGGTTTTACTATCCGATTACAAACCCCTATTTTTATGTTGTTCTTCCCCAAATGAAACCACTATTTTTGTGATGTTTTTTCGAAAATGAAACCCCATTATCGTATTTTCTTGTTCGATGATTGAAATGACATTTTGATGAGTTGTTCCCCAAATTGATGCTCTGTAAATCATAAATGTTGTCGTGGATAGTTAATTGAAAATGTGAACTGTTTTGTGTAACCAAAAATGCGAACTGTTTCGGCAGTTAGGGTCGGGTGGCTACAAAATGTGAAATGCAGTTGTGTTGTTGGATACCTATGAAACATTAAGTTGTGTACAATTCTATTTGTTGTGTTTCTGTTGTGTTATGGTGCAATTAATAAATAATGACTTTTCTAAAGTGTTTGTGGTGTTATGTAGTGCATGTACAAAAAGTTCATCGTAAAAAGACAGTTATGGAAACACAAAAGGACACTTGATTAACGAACCATAAAAGTTCGTTTTAAATTGAATCTTGAATTCCAATTACTTATTTAGGTTGTTTGGTGATGATTCATGGTGATGAAATTATTTCGATGGCCATTCGATTGTGTCGAAACCCTATTTCAAGTAATAATACAGTGTAAAATCAGTTGCAGTATTGGCAGTACAAAAAGTTCATGGTAAAAAGGCAGTTATGGAATCACAAAAGGACACTTGATTATCGGACCAGAAAAGTTCGTTTTTAATTGAATCTTGAATTCCAATTACTTATTTAGGTTGGTTGGTGATGATTCATGGTGATGGAATTATTTAGATGGTCATTCGATTGTGTCGAAATCATATTTCAAGTAATAATACAGTGTAAAATCAGTTGCAGTACTGGCAGTACAAAAGGTTCATGGTAAAAAGGCAGTTATGGAATCACAAAAGGATACTTGATTATCGAACCAGAAAAGTTCGTTTTTAATTGAATCTTGAATTCCAATTACTTATTTAGGTTGTTTGCTGATAATTCATGGTGATGGAATTATTTGGATGACCATTCGATTGTGTCGAAACCCTATTTCAAGTAATAATACAGTGTAAAATCAGTTGCAGTATTGCATGTACAAAAAGTTCATCGTAAAAAGGCAGTTATGGAAACACAAAAGGACATTTTATTAACAAACCAGAAAAGTTCGTTTTTAATTAAATCTTGAATTCCAATTACTTATTTAGGTTGTTCGGTGATGATTCATGGTGATGGAATTATTTGGATGGCCATTCGATTGTGTCGAAACCCTATTTCAAGTAATAATACAATGTATAATCAGTTGCAGTACTGGCAGTACAAAAAGTTCATGGTAAAAAGGCAGTTATGGAATCACAAAAGGACACTTGATTATCGAACCAGAAAAGTTCGTTTTTAATTGAATCTTGAATTCCAATTACTTATTTAGGTTGTTTGGTGATGATTCATGGTGATGGAATTATTTCGATGGCCATTCGATTGTGTCGAAACCCTATTTCAAGTAATAATACAGTGTAAAATCAGTTGCAGTACTAGCAGTACAAAAAGTTCATGGTAAAAAGCCAGTTATGGAATCACAAAAGGACACTTGATTATCGAACAAGAAAAGTTCGTTTTTAATTGAATCTTGAATTCCAATTACTTGTTTGGTGATGATTCATGGTGATGGAATTATTTGGATGGCCATTCGATTGTGTCGAAACCCTATTTCAAGTAATAATACAGTGTAAAATCAGTTGCAGTACTGCATGTACAAAAAGTTCATCATAAAAAAACAGTTATGGAAACACAAAAGGACACTTGATTAACGAACCAGAAAAGTTCGTTTTTAATTGAATCTTGATTTCCAATTACTTATTTAGGTTGTTTGGTGATGATTCATGGTGATGGAATTATTTCGATGGCCATTCGATTGTGTCAAAACCCTATTTCAAGTAATAATACAGTATAAAATCAGTTGTAGTACTGCATGTACAAAAAGTTCATCGTAAAAAGGCAGTTATGGAAACACAAAATGACACTTGATTAACGAACCAGAAAAGTTCGTTTTTAATTGAATCTTGAATTCCAATTACTTATTTAGGTTGTTTGGTGATGATTCATGGTGATGGAATTATTTCGATGGCCATTCGATTGTGTCGAA
>Ga0214545_1006106_pt1 | contig 21187 bp, 15 predicted proteins | sample CNSS4metaG_FD_160064 | JGI IMG/M metagenome (GOLD analysis project Ga0214545, IMG submission 160064) | Root nodule microbial communities from cowpea collected in UCLA plant growth center, Los Angeles, California, USA - CNSS4 | ecosystem: Host-associated > Plants > Roots > Nodule | place: USA...
ATATATATATATATATATATATAATTTATAACTGAAAAAAATTAGTATAACTATTTAACCATCTTTTTTTATGTTAGCATACCGAAAATATTGTGGTATAAATTTTGAGATGTTACATTTTCTTTTCCAGAAACAGAAATTTTGTCCTCGAGATTTAGCTTTTATTTACTAAAACAAATGAGGATAAATTCTTCTTATTTTTTCTTTCAATTCCCATGTGGTATCTCTAGTAGTTTCATTCCAAATAACTTTTATTAGAGGAATTTATTTGCCTCCGAGTTCCTTGACTTTATTGTCCACAATCTATATAGGCATAAATCCCTATATAAATGACTAGTTAGGATAAATGAGCTCATGGCCAACAAAGTAACTCAAGAACATCTCATCTTGAGTAATACTAACTCGTTTAAATCCCTAAGGTTATACCTCCAACTACAATAATCAAATCTTTATTTATCATAAATTTTATTTCAATATTAAACCATATAATTATATAAATAGATAGGATCAATGAATAGTTAAAATAAATATAAATAAAAAAAAGGACAAGTACGGAACTGGAGATAAATATAAATAAGTAAATGAGAATAAATATAAATTGAATAAATAGGACCAGTGCATAACTGGAGATGAATATAAATAAATAAATAAATAGGAACGAGAACTAAATATAAATTAGAATGAGGTTAGGGACACCTCACTTAAAGGTAAATATAACAAAAAATTATGAGGAGATAAGAAAAATAAAAGTCAAAAGATAGAATGATAAATGTCTCCTTCCCTTACATTAGAGATTGAAAAAGGTCTGAATGCACGATTCAACTTTTATTTCTCCTTTGAGTCTCACTATTACGTTTTCCTTTTTCTAATGTGCTTCTCTAACTCTCAGATCTCTTTTTTTTTTCTTGTTGCTTTTCCTCGTATGGCTTTCACTGCACTATCTCTTTATATAGAGGCTTTGAAGATTCAATCATTAAATTCACCAAACCTATCTTAGATTTGCAGTACAAAAATAGTAATCTTATTAATTGAAATTCTATCTATTATTGAATGTTGTCCTACATCATTTATTCTAAAAGATAAACTTGTATTATATATATACATATACTTTAAAACATAAATGTAATCTATTATATAATGTTTATAACATTATGATATTAATATATATATATATATATATATATATACACGTTTAAATATTATACGTACAGTCATTTATATATATATATATATATATATATATATATATATGAAATTTATATATTTTTATAACCGAAAAAAAATATTATAACTATTTAACCAATTTTTTTTATATTAGCATACTGAAAACATTATGATATAAATTTTGAGATCTTACAAAGTCCATTCCCATTTTTCCCGTTCAACTTTATATTTCTCCAAACTAGCTTGAATATTGTCAACCGTTTTTTTCATATAAGATACTCTAACTTCATGATAAGTTGGAGGCTTTAAGCCATTTCCATATTCCCCAACAGATTTCAACATTTGGGTAAATAAGGAGTTTCTTACCAAATTAAATGGCAAAGCATTTCCATATATGCAGTTGCAAATATCTTGAATCACCAACTCTCTATCTTTAAACATTTTATTTATGGTTTTCTGTTTTGTAACTCCTTGTTTCCCCTTCTTACTACATTGAATATCTGTTTCTTCAAAACAATCTATCAGATTTGCTTCTTTTATTTTTTCTTTATCTTTAACAACTTCAAAATCATTTCTCTAACATCATCAGGAACATATGTACAAGCAATGACATTCTGCTTTGTTCTAGCAAGATGATGTTTCATTGTTGCAACACCACCCCAATAAGTATATGAACAATATTTGCACTTGACTAAAAGTCTATGTGGAGGAACACTCTCACAATGACTTCATGTAATATCTATTTCTTTCTTTCTTTTTGTTTGAGTCATACTCTTTTTAATTCTACACATAAGAATAAATTCAAACTAATATTTCTTCTTAAAAAAATATAAATTAACATTCAAAATAAAAAATATATATAAAAAGAGCTATCAAAATATAATTTTGAAGTCAAAATATAATTCTTGATAAAGATAAAAAAAGTTCACACATGATCATGGATAAAAGTATAAAGTTTTATTTCACGTTGTAGATCATAAAGATTAATTCTGTTTTGATAAACTATGAAACTTTATTTTATTTAAAAAAAGAAACGTATATTTTATTTGAAAAAGAAACGTAAAGAAAGATCACGATAATATCTATTGAGCTTTATGCTCTAAGATGGAATTTAAACAAAAAATAAAAAGGTAAAGAAAGATCACATGTGAAGATTTCAGAAAAAGTGAAATAAAAGGTTGATGTGATGTATATTTACTTTTATAGTAAATTAAATATTATTAAAATTAAAAATCTAGAAACTTCATCAAAAAGCAATATATCAGAAAGCCATTTTAGAGGCGGACAGAAAACATTTGAGCAGAAAACACTTCAGCAAACCTATTCCAAATGCTTTCATGCTTTCTTCTTCACTGTGCTTTCTTCTTCACGTAAATGATTCTTCACGGGCAGTCAGGTTTTCTATGCTTCTTCTTTTCTCTTCCACTTTATGCTTCTTCTCCACCTTCTTATGCATCTCATATTTCTTTTCCTTCTTAATTTATAACCAAATATCCATCCAATGTGACTCTTCAGTTTGTTGGGTTTTTTCATTTTCGATGTGTATTATATGTTGCGTGAAGCGTATCCGGTGTGAGTAGCATGTAGACAGTGTGTCGCTTTGTGAGATGTGTATTTTGGGAAGTGTAAGCGTGGGCAGAATCGGGTGAAACGAAACTGAATCGAAAATCATATGATTCTAACACGATTCATCTGATTCATGTCACGATTCAAGTAAGAAAATGATTCATCGACTAATACGTTTCGTGGGACCAAAAATTTGAACCGTATCACGATAAGAATCGTACGATTCTAGCTACCATGCTTGGAAGTACATGAGAAGTGTTTAGAGGTGCAAAGAGAAGCATAATCTTCCGGTTATTGCTCCTTTGATTTCCACAATTACTAACTTCACCCATACACTAATAAAAAATACTAAATTACCTTTCAGCACTAGCCCACACCATTACCACTGTTGTTGCAGAGGAAGAAGAGAGAGAGAAACGGTTTAGGAAAAGGAAAAGAGAAAATCCAAAGAAAGGAACACATTTCACATGGGGTGTGATGGAAAACTAGTTCCAAAAGGCATTATATTTGTTTCAGAAGCTTGATCCAGAATAGAATATAATTAATGCATTTCAAAAATTTTATTCCAGAAATTCATCTCCAAAAATCTTATTTCGAAATTTTCGGATAGCTTTTGGAAATCACTTTTATAAAGTGAAAAAGGTGATAAAAGAAATCGTAGGGGGTGCAGGAAGTAAAAGCCTATAATCTTTTTTAAGAGTTGCATTTTGCAATGCTTCGTAAAGAAAGGGTGTGTTTTTAATGTCATTAGCCCTTAGAAAAACTAAGTGTTTGCTTACTTTTCAAAATAGCCTAAGGTAGCAAACTACTACTTTTTTTCATCATAAACAATTTTCTAAAATCATCAATAGTATTCTTGCAGATGGAAAAGTATGCGATAAAACAATGAGTGAACAGCATTAAAGCACAAGTTGACTGAGATACACAAACAAAATGGTGGTGAAGGTGTACGGTCCAATTTATGGATGCCCCAAAAGGGTGGTTGTGTGTCTGATTGAGAAGGAAATTGAGTTTGAAGCAGTTCATGTTGATCTCTTTAAGGGAGAAAATAAGGAAGCCCAGTTCCTCAAGTTGCAGGTTCACTTTTTCTTTTCCTACTTAGTTTTTAAACACCAAAACAGCTGAAGCTTCACTTGGTTTCAGGATTTCTGTAATATTTGCCTCTCTTTTTTCATGTTAAATTACACTTGTCTCTGATAATTTTGCAGCCATTTGGATCACTTCCTGTTATTCAAGATGGTGATTATACTCTCTATGGTAAACCACTTTATTATTTTCTACCTTCTTTTGTTTTATCGGAAATTTCAAGAGTTTTAAAAGATATATGTTATACGAAAAAAAAAATTTGTTTTATTTTATGTATGTACTAAAAGATTATAATCTCTTGCATTCTTTATTTTTTTTAGCTTAAACCGTCTCATCAAATTTAACACATTCATATCTTAAATCTTGTCATTTCCTTTCTATTCTCTTTTCAGATAATCTCAATTTTTTTTGTTAATTTTAGGGTCCTGATATTTATGAAAATCATTTGTGAAACACTTGCAAAAAAATAGAATAGTGATTTATGAGAAATTTCTTTCATTATACAAGTCTCGAAAAGATAATTCTTTATGATACCATTCTTAGAAATTTTTAAAAATATAAAAGATATAAGAAATGTGTTATATGGATGAACTTGTTATATTTTATTTATATATTATATATATATATATATATATATATATATATATATATATATATATATATATATATATAAACATTCCAGAAAAACAGAGGGTTGGTGCCTCGCGAAAAAACACATATGCCCAACACCTTGCTTACCTAATTGCTATTTCTTTGTTCTTAAAGGAGGCATTAGGATTGGTGTCAATAATTAAATCAAGCCATAGATGTTGAAAATTTTAACCGGATAGAAAATGTTTGATTGGAGCAAAACTTACCTTATGAGAAAGTTGTGTAACTTTATTGGAAAGCATGGAGGCAGCTACACTGGTAAAATTAATTGTAGACACCGCACAAAATTGTAGGCACCGTTCAATTAGAACCACAAGTTGAAAGGTTGTTTTCTAACAATTGGGTTGTCTAAAAATTAATATTATAATGTTTTGTAAAGCCTATAAAAGGCTAATCGTATACCAAGAGTAATGTATCAATTTTTAGATTGAAATATATTGAGCATAAACTCTCTCTTCCTCTCTCATTTCCATTGTACATGTATGAGTGTTTTTTTTTTTTGATAAAATTATGTCCCATTGATATCAAATTGGTATCAGAGCTGGTTAAATCCAGCATTGGTTTTGTGAGTTTGTGAGAAAGTCAGTGAAAATTTAAAAAAATATATTGAATGTGTGAGGAACAAGAGAGTTCTCACTTTATCAAAACTTTTAAAGTCTATTTGAGAAAGAAAGATGGCCACAAACTACAATATTGTTTGGTCTGATCCCAAATTAGATGGGAAACTAGATTACAATTATTGGGCATTGTTAATGTCCACCCATTTGAAAGCTCACAATATTTGGAGCTTTCTTGAATCAGGCATACAACAAGGAGCTGATGATGCAACTCAAAGGAAGGACCTGTTAGCGCTATCACAAATTCACCAAGGTGTAGATTATTCAATTTTTGGCAAAATAGAAAATGCCAAAACAGCCAAAGAAGCGTGGGACATTTTGAAGCTGTCATACAAAGGAGTAGAAAAAGCTCAGAAATCCAAATTGCAATCCGTGTGTCGAGAATATGAAAGATATGAGATGTCCAGTTTAGAAACCGTGGAACAATATTTTTCACGGGTAACAAATCTTGTCAACAAGATGAGGGTGTATGGAGAAGACATCCCTGAAAACAAGGTGGTAGAGAAAATTCTACGCATAATGTTGATGAAATTTGATCATGTGGTGACTACAATAATTGAGTCCCACGACACAGACATCATGATGGTTGTAGAATTGCAAGGTAGCATTGAAAACCATGTGAGCATAATCTTGGAGAAAACTGAAAAAGAAAATGAAGAAGCCTTGAAAAGTCAGGTGAATTTTACCAACATAGTAGAATCCAACCGAAGTAAAGACGGTAGAGGTCGTGAAGATAAAAATATAAATTTCAAAGGTAGAGGTCGTGGTAGCTTCAGAGGAAGAGGTCGTTGTAACTTCAATCAACAATGGAGAGACAACAATTTCAGGCCACCTAATCAAGGAAGAGGAAGAGGTGGACACAACGTCAGATCTATCAACCATGGAAGAGGAAGAGGCAGTTTCACCTACCAGGAGAGGACAAATTTCAATTGCTACCACTATGGAAAGTTCGGGTACAAAGATGCAGATCGTAGATTCAAACAACAAGCAAATATAGCAGAAAATAAATATCAGCATATGGTGAGAGTTCTAATAATCCACAAACCTTACTTCTCGCAACAAATAATTTTTTAGGTGATGGAGATATTTGGTACCTAGATACTGGTTGCAACAACCACATGTGTGGGAAAAAGGAGTTATTTTTCTCACTAGATGAAATAGTAAAATCTACCGTGAAATTCGAAAATAACTCAAACATTCCAATTTTGGGAAAAGGCCGAGTTGCAATCAGATTGAAGGACGGTTCTCAAAATTTCATCTCTGATGTTTTCTATGCTCTTGGTCTTCATCATAACCTATTGAGCATGGGACAATTATCAGAGAAAGGCTATAACATGCAGATTCATGATGACTACTATATGTTGATTGACAAAAATAGGAGATTCATTGTCAAGGTAAAAATGACTCTTAATCGCCTATTCCCTTTGAAAGTTCAACATGATAAAATTCCTTGCTTGAATTCCATTATACAAAATGATGATTGGCTGTGGCACATGAGCTTTGGACATTATCACTTTTCTGGATTAAATTTTTTATCTAAAAAAGTGTATGTATCTAGTTTGCCTGTTATAAACATTCCTGAAGGTATATGTGAGACTTGTGAAATTGGAAAGAAACATAGAGAATCTTTTTCAACTGGAAAGTCCTGGAGAGCAAGAAAGCCATTGGAGATTGTGAATGGTGGTTGCAGGTATTTCATTATTTTTATTGATGACTTTAGCAGAAAAGCTTCGGTGTATTTATTGAAACAGAAATTAGAATCTTGTGATGCCTTTAATTCATTTAAGGCATTTGTGGAGAAACAAAGTGGCTGCAAGATTAAAAGCTTTGAGGACAGATAGAGGCCAAGAATACCTTGCATGTGCAAATTTCTTTGACCACCATGGAATTTAGCATCAAATGACAACCAAATACAATCCTTAACAAAATGGGGTAGCAGAAAGCAAGAACAGAACAATCATGGATATGGTGATATGCATGCTAAAGGCGAAACAAATGCCTAGAGAATTCTGGGCAGAAGCAATTTCTACTGTTGTGTATATTTTGAACAGGTGTCCAACAAAGAGTGTTTGTGATAAAACACCAAAAGAAGCTTGGAGTGAAAGGAAACCCTTAATCTGGCATCTCAGAGTTTTTGGGTGTATAGCATATGCCCATGTACCATATCAACTCAGAAAAAAGCTTGATGACAAAGGAGAGTAGTGCATCTTAATTGGTTACAACACTAACTCAAAGGCATACAAGTTTTACAATCCAGTGACGAAGAAGGTAATTTTTAGCATATATGTGACCTTTGATGAAGAAGGAATGTGGGATTGGTCTTCCAAAGCCCAAAAGGAGCATGCAGTAAATCCAAAAAATTATGAAGAAGAGATTAGACATGTAGATCCAACACCTGATGAGCCAGAAACATCAAGCAGACCATAAAGGCAACGAAGACTACCAATCAAATTGGAGGATTATGTTGTGGGTAATGACAATTACCCATCTAATGAAGAAATTATCAATTTTTCCTTATTTGCAAATTGTGAGCCTATAACATTTGAAGAAGCTTCAAATAATCAACATTGGAGAAAAAGCAATGGATGAAGAAATTCATGCCATTAAGAAGAATTAACATGGGAGCTGATAGACTTACTAGCAAACAAAAGGCCAATTGGAGTAAAGTGGGTGTACAAAACTAAGTACAAGTCTAGTGGAGAAATTGATCGTTTCAAAGCAAGGTTGGTAGCAAAAGGGTACAAACAAAATCCAAGTATTGATTATTTTGAGGTATTTGCTCCTGTAGCGAGATTAGATACAATTCGTATGCTTATCTCTCTATCAGCTCAAAATAATTGGAAAATTCATCAAATGGATGTTAAATCTGCTTTTCTGAATGACACTTTGGAAGAAAAAGTATATGTTAAGCAACTTGCAGGATATGAAGTTGAAGGAAAAGAAGATAAAGTTTACATATTGAAGAAGGCATTGTATGGCTTGAAGCAGGCACCCAGAGCGTGGTATAAAAAGATTGATTCTTACTTTGTGCATAATGGTTTTCAGAGATGCTCGTTTGAACATACTTTGTATATCAAATCAGTTGACCCTGACAGTATTCTTATTATGTGCCTCTATGTTGATGATCTAATTTTTACCGACAATAATCCAAAGATGATTGCAGAATTTAGGGAGACCATGGTTAAATGTTTTGAGATGACAGATTTGGGCCTAATGTCATATTTTCTTGGCATTGAGGTCATTCAGCAAAATAATGGAATTTTTATATCTCAAAAGAAGTATGATGCTGACGTTTTAAAAAATATCAAGATAGAGAATTCAAAGCCAATCTCAACACCTGTTGAAGAGTAGTTGAAGCTAAAAAAGGATAGTGATGAAAAAAGAATTGATTCAACATAACACAAGAGCTTGATTGGAAGCCTCAAATATTTGACTACTACTAGACCAGATATTGTCTTTGGAGTAGGACTGCTGAGCAGATTCATGGAAGAGCCGCGTGTATGTCATTTACAAGGAGCAAAGAGAATTCTTAGATATATCAAAGGTACTTTGACACTAAAGCTGTGAAACTTGTTTGATATACAAATAGTGATTGGGCATGAGATGTTGAAACAAGAAAAAGCACGTCAGGGTATACATTTCATCTAGGAACAAGAGCAGTATCATGGTCCTCAAAGAAATAACTTGTTGTCGCTCTTTCAACAACTTAAGAATACATGGCAGTAGCTAGTTGTGCAACCCAAACTGTATGGTTAAGAAGAATGCTTGAAGTGATGCATCAGAAGCAAGATACTCCCACAGTGATATTTTGTGATAACAAGTCAGCAATTGCATTATGCAAAAATCCAGTATTTCATGGACGATCCAAGCACATAGATATTCGGTTTCATAAAATCCGAGAACTGGTAGTTGAGAAAGAAGTAGCAATTAAATATTGTCCAACTATAGAACAAGTTGTAGATATTTTTACAAAGCCACCGAAAGCTGAGTTATTTTATAAGTTAAAAAGAATGCTTGGAATGATACAAGCTTGATTTAAAGGAGGCAATATCAGTAATTAAATCAAGCTGCAAATGTTGAAAACTTTAACCGAATAGAAAATGTTTGATTGGACCAAAACTTACCTTATGAGAAAGCTATGTAACTTTATTGGAAAGCATGAACGCAGCTACAATGGTAAAGTTAATTGTAGACACCGCACAAAATTGTAAGCACCGTTCAATTAGAACTACAAGTTGAAAGGTTATTTTCTGATAATTCCTTCTTGAGCGGGTTGTCTAAAAATTAATATTATAATGTTTTTAACCTATAAAAGCCTAATCTTGTACCGAGAGTAATATATAAATTTTTAGATTGAAATATAGCAAAAACTCTCTTCCTCTCTCGTTTCCGGTGTACGTGTGAGTATTTTTTTTTTTTTTGTGATAAAGTTATGTCCCACTGATATCAATGGGGAGTGTTTAGAAATTAGTTACTTTATGAAATTGGTGTTAGTTGTTTTTTATAAGGATATGTTATGGTTTGATCCTTGATGCATCAGACATTTCTCTACAGTGAACCTTAATGGGGTGGCATGAATTGGTTTTTATTGTTTGAAATTTCCAACGAAGGATAATCCGAAAGGTTGAATGGTTACTTCTCCAGAATGCATTTTCTCTGTTCTTGTGCAAAAAGTAAGATAGTCTACGTCCATTCGAATAGACTGATTTTAAACCAATGTTGCAGAATCTCGTGCAATAATCAGATACTATGCAGAGAAGTATAAAGACCAAGGAACAGACTTGTTGGGAAAGACAATAGAAGAAAAGGGACTAGTGGAACAATGGCTTGAAGTGGAAGCTCATAATTTTCACCCACCAATCTACGACTTGGTTATCAACCTTCTGTTTGCCCCATTAATGGGTGCTCCATCAGACCAAAAAGTAATAGAAGAGAGTGATAAAAAGCTTGAGAAGGTGCTTGATGTTTATGAGGAGAGGCTCTCAAAAAGCAAGTACTTGGCTGGTGAGTTCTTCAGCCTTGCTGATCTTAGCCATCTCCCATTTGGCCATTATTTGGTGAACCAAACTGGAAGAGGGAATTTGGTTAGAGAGAGGAAGCATGTGAGTGCTTGGTGGGATGATATCAGCAATAGACCATCTTGGAAGAAGGTTCTTCAACTATACAAATACGCTGTTTAGATGCTTAATTAACTCTACCCCTGTTTCCATTATGGTTCTTCAGTGTTTTCTAATACCTGCTTGAGAATAAATAAAATGTAGTAGTATCTTTAGTTTTTGGATTTAGACCTGTGTTATGTATTGTTATTTACCTGTGTTTCTTGGATATGATAATGCTTGTACCAGTGTTTCCTGTGTTATCAGAAATGTAAAGTTAAGTATTGTTATTAATTTAAATTTAAATTACAAGGATCAACCCAGATTTTTATTGAATTTTTAATGGATAAAAATAGACTAACAATTTTGTTTTATCTGGCATATGATACTCTGATACAAAATGTTCAGAAGTCTTCTCTTTAAAAACTTTCACAGATAATAGTTGATAGCTCTTTCCCAAGATGACCAAATTTCCCACTTGCATAATCCTATTCTTTTCCCCATGTTCACCAAGGTGGCTAATATCAACAAGACTCACAAATACTACTAATGTACAATCATTTTTCCAGCTTTCTTCCTTTCAAGACCAACAATGACACCAGATGTGGTGGCAAACAAACTGCAATGGTGGATCAAAGTTTTGTCCTTCAACTTGTGACTAACGTTTCAAAAAAACACCTCTCTTTAACTCTTTTTTTTTCTAGTAATTCCACCCTCTGAGACTACTTCTCTGCAAAATACTTCAGCATCACATAGAATAAGGTTGAAACCATCAAGTGAATGTTGGCTCCAAGTTGGTAAAATATACATCGGCATATTCACAAACACATAGAGTCTAGGTTATTTTCCCCACCTTCCCCCATTTGCCTATGTATCCAACACAGCTAAACCATACAAGGAAAAGCAAATTACAAAATTACAATGAGTATTTATTTGACCAGAAACTGCATATTTGGATCCTGAGACATGATTTTCATCATTCATAAACACTAGATTTTTCATAAACAAATTCGATGATTTACTCACATGTTGGTCTCAATTTTTGGCTTCTCCACCCAGCTTCCTCATGTAGAAATTATGCAATTAAAAAGCACAATGCAGTGCAATGCAACACTCGCACAAATCCACAGATGGCAAGCAAATCAAGCTTTAAGAAAAACCAAGCTACTGAAGATATCAAGGTATATTCAAATAAGTACAAATTTCAAACATATAAACCCTGAAAATGGCACTTTCAAATCAACAAAGATTATAATGATCATGCAGAGACAATGTAAAAGAATTTTACAGTGTAAAATACACTGCCAACCAATCAGATATCATTTTTTTTTGTTATAAACAAAACCCCAAAGGGGCAGAATCCAAATAAAAACCTGAAAGTGAATCTTCAAATAAAACAAATAAACAAACCCAAAAAGTGATAAAATGGGAATTCTCGTACAAGAAAAAAAACTTAAACGCAACAAATTAAAAAAATTAAAAAACTACCTTCAATAAATAAAAAAACCTTAAAAAATCCAATTCAAATAGAGAGGCCCAAGAGACACACCAAAACCTATAAAATCAGCAAAAAGATTATTCGATTTAAAATTAAAAAAAAAAATGAAAGAATGCGATGGAGATCTGGAACCTTCAGATTATCATCACGAGGCCGAAGGGTAGAAGCAGTGGCGCGTGGAGAGAGGGGGTGAGAGAAGACGAGCAACAAGGAAAGTCGGGAAGAAGATTCAGATTGAAAACTAAATATGAAACATCATGGAATGTCGAATGAAAACCCCTTTGTTTGTTTCTCTCAGGTTGCGTTTCAGTGTCCACATGTTTCTTCCTTCCTTCCATTGCGCCGCTTCCAGCACTCTCTTCACTCCCTCTCTTCCAAACCTTTGTAACAACCCTTCCATTCTTCCTTTTTCTCCATACTCGTATTTATATCCCTCCATTTCTTCATGTTATTTTTTTAATTATTTTTTAATTACAATGATGACAAAAAAAATTCAAAAATTATTTTGCAAACGTTGATCAAAATTAATCACTCATCTAAATTTCTCACTACTTTTAATCAAAGGTTTTTCTTTTAATTTTTTTTATATTTTTCAATTATTTAATCTTATATTTTTTTCAAAGTTTACGTATTGAATTTTTTTTTTCATCGATGTCCTTATTCTTAATTATAAAAATAATATAATTTATTTTTAAGTTTTTTCATAAATTTAGATGCTTTTAATTAAATTTTTAAAAGTAATTTATTAAATATTAAAAAGTTTAAAATCTTTTAATTAAAAAAATATAAAATGTTAAATAATTAATAATATAATATCTTTTTAAACAATAGTTAAAAGTATTTAAATTTAAAATTTAATTATAATTGACGATAAAGTCAAACAAAAATATATTTAATTTAAAAATATAAACTTTTAGATACTTAAGAACAAAACTTTTAATATAATTATAATTAAAAATACTTAAATTTATAAAATGCTAGAATTTAATTAAGCTTAAAAATTAATCATATTTCGAAATTTATACTTAAAATTAATAATGTGAACTTATACAAGGTATAAATATTAATGAGGGGTTAAATATAAGATTACCTAATTAAATTACACACTTAATTTAATAATCAAATATTCAATTAATTTTTTGTGTAAAGGAGACATGTCAATCAATATTCTTAGATGTGAAAAACAATTTAATTTAAAACATTTGTAGTGACAAATAATTTAATTTAAAACATTTGTAGTGAAAAAAAAATGAAAAAACCACCTAACCACTAAATCAAAAAATCCTAAGATTATTCACTTTTATAATAATTATTAATTTTACTTGTGTAATTAAAATAATAATATGATAGGAACGAGTTTTATTATCTATATCTATTTTTCTATATATATATTTTCAGATAAAAAATTCATTTTCATCATTATACTTAAATTTAATGGTTATTAAATTTGTTTGCCTCCATCTTCCTCCGATATCAACAAAATCATAAATAATTTAAAATAAAAATATATAACAATCAAAAATATATTATATGCACGAAAAATATCTTTTTATAAAAAATAAAATTATAATATTATTTATATTACATTCTTTAAACTATAATATAATTTACAATACTTTCCTTATTATTTATCATATAAAATGATTGAAAAAAAAATTGTCGTTCTTTTACAATTTCACATCATCGAAGATATCATGTTGTGCTATAAAATAAATTTCATTAAGAGATTATCTAAAATAAAATATCAAGAAAAATAATAGATTAAATAATATGACAATGAATATTAATTTTTTATTCACAATACCAACATTTACATATAATGATGAATTCTAATATATTCCTATAATCATATGTATTAATTCTAAACTGAAAAATTAAATCCTATGTTTTAGTTTATCACTTACGCATAAGGAATTTTGTTTAATCAAAACTTCACGAGCAATTTTCTTAAAATCTATTTTGCATGCATGCATTTCTATATGTGTATTCCACAGAAAACATCTCCACAACGACATTGGAACTCTAATAACCGAATCTTCTTCTTGCAACTCTTACATCTCTTTCTCTCATTCTTCTCACTTGTTGGCTTAGAATTTGTGGTAGAAAGAGAAATTATCTCATCAATGGTGGAACTTTCATTTTTAGAAGTACATGATGATGATAATGATAATTTCTCCAAAGAAAAACTCTTGCTTTTCGTTTCACATTCTAAACCCTCACAACCCTTTGATTTGGCGAGATAATCTTTATAGCACTTTGAACAAAGGTTCTTTGTTGCAATAAAACCATAGAAGCCACAACCATTAGCACAAAGTGATGTAACCATGTTGTTTGCTTTAAGAGAAAAGTCTGAAGAAATATTTATATCATACCACACAGATATGAAGCCGGGAGAATGAAAAAATTATGTAACAATGGTGACAAATTTATGATAAATCTTATCTTAATTAATCTTCCAACATATTTTATTCAAACATAACTTTTATTAAATCAAATATATAAAGTATAGATATTAGTACTAATATATTATTTAATTATTATATTGTTATTAAATGTTATTATATTTTATAATATATTATTATATCATTATGAATCATCAAATGATTCAAATCTATCTTTTAAACTCTTAAATTTTTAGATTTTGTTTTCATGTTAAATTCCAACTCTTGTGAAAGATTAAAATATGGAAGTCGGTGAGAAACATTAAAGTTTTAAAATATACAAAAATTAAATATAGAGTAAAATCTAATTATAGTTTTAAAATATAGAAAATTAATTAAAGATTATAAAAAATTTAAATTGAATGATCAATTACAAATTTTGTACTTACTATTTTTTCAATTTTAAAATAAATATATTATTAATAAAATAACATATATATTTTTTATTTTGTATTTATATTATATATTACATTTATATAAAATTATATTCAAATGTATCAATAAGTTAATTTGTTGTATTATACGGTTTATAACTATTTTTTTATATTAGAGTAGTATTTTCCATCACAGTTATAGTTACAATATTTTCACTAGCAACAAAAATTACTTTGTTAAGGAGAAAACACAAACAAATATTATGTCAATAAACAGAAAAGATCTTGATCTCATTTTTTAGCAAAAGCCATACTTCAAATAAAAAAGTTAACGGTTAAATTGACGAAACAAAAAAGCTAGTAAACCAGCATCTAATAATAGAACAATGTAATCAAAATAATATATATTCACCATATCATATATGATAAATTTGGCATCTCTTACAACAAAAATCATTAAAATTGATAACGGGTTTTTTCTGTACCTCCAAACATTTTTTTCTCTATTCTCAACAATTTTTTAAATTTCCACTTTCGGAAATGATAGGTTTGTTGTTATTAAGCAGCGAATTAATTTGTTAATGGCAAAAAATCATGAGGAATGAATTGGTTTATTAATAAAATTAATACTTTTATTTTTTTTTAAATTTTATCGTTAAAATTAAATTTTCGGTTCCTTTAAATGCAAGAGCAAATAAATTAAAGAGATAGGGAGGAGGATTCAACAGAGATATTTATATTAGTTCAAATAAAAATATCCTACATTCAGTTTAGGGATGTCAACAAAATTCGTACTCGTGGGTATTCGCGGATAAAACCCGCAACGGGTAGGAAATGAATATTATAAATGGATACCTACGGATAATGGGTATGAATATTTTTAATACCCGCATGTCAACGGGGCGGCTACAAGTATCATATCCATACCCGTGGATACCCGTACCTGCTATACTTTAATTTAAATTAAAAAAATGATTAAAATATTAACATATTTATTTTGAATGAGTTATTTTTGTTATCAATTAGTTTTAAAAAAAATCATTTTTTTGTAAATTATCATTCAACACTATTTAAATGGGTTATTTGGACTTTGTTTAAAATTTACGAATGTTATGTATTGTATTTTATTTGAATTTACAATTAAAATATATTGTTAAATATATTTTTTTTATTTGTTTGTAAATACCCGTGGGTACCCATGGATACTCGTGGATATTAAAAATTTATATGGGTACACATAACGGATACTCGACGGATATGGGTACGGGTACGAGGCAAATATTTATCCAACGGGTAAGGTACGAGGGAGCTACTACCCATACACTAACCGCCTCGTTGACATCCCTAGTCCAGTTGTTAATCTCTTTAAACAAATAGATTAACTTAATCACTATAAAAATCAAAGTACATTCATATTAAAAAGAAGGAAAATGATTTTTTGACTACTAAATTTTGACAACTTTCTCTTATAACTTTAGGTGTCATTTTTGAAGTGGTTTTTCATTTTTTTTCATTTCTCATTCTCAATATTCCAAAATCACTTAAAAGATCTCACCTCATGTTATAAAAGAAAATTGTCAAAATTTAGAAGTCAAAATATCATTGTCTTAAAAAGAATAGGGAAAAAAAAACACCTTTCTTGAAGATACAAGAGATGAAGAGATACTTCCTCTTAATCACACTGAGAACAAACCAACTTTCCTAGCAATAACAACAACACCCAATCTCCCAACCCCCTTAGGAAAAATTATCGCTCCACTCACAGTAAGTTTTTCAAAGTTATTTTAAGAACAGTCAGAGAAACTCATTGCAATCACAACACTAGAACTTTGATTCTCAAAAAGGTAAGTGTACAAGTGAAAACGAGTTCTATTTAAAGCTATTCGAAATCTGGGTCTAGTAGTTGAAAAGGCAAATCCAAAACTGTTAAGGATAATTGATTATCACTTATGATAATCGATTATTCTAGTGCGCTTTCTAAAAACAAAAGTTCGAGCAAATATCCGATTATCCAGGGAGATAATTGATTATTCCATTGGATTTTTGAAAAATTGAACACAACTTCAGATAATTGATTATCCTAAGTGATAATCAATTATCACAGTGAATTTTACAAAATAAGAGGATCCAGAAAGATCAAGAGCATGTTGTTGATTCTAGTTTATTCTAAACTACTTTAAAATATATTTAACTTATTTACAAGATGACTTTAAACATAAAAACACATGTCTTCAGATCATCTTCCAATTCGCTTGAGATTCCTTGTCATCATTAAAATCTTGTTTAACTTTAAGTCTTGCTTTTGCCAACAATCTCCCCTTTTTTTATGATGATCAAAACAATATGTTTAAAGTATATGTAATGTCATGCAATCAGAAGTCTTACAAAGATAATAGTTAAATAAGTTAATTTCAATGTGTTCTTTAAACTTTTCTGCCCCTATTTTAATCATAAGAAAAAAATTATTGCTCATGAAGAAACTCCCCCTCAATTTGATAATGATAAAACAACAAGGCTTAAATATACATTTGGTCCCTATTTTTGTTGATTTTATTCAATTTGGTCCCTATTTTCATTTTATGTTCAATTAGGTCCTCATTTTTGTCAAATTGTGGTCAATTTGGTCCTTTTCACTAACGGTGTTTAAATAGTTAATGTTTTTGAACAGTACATGCCACGTGTCAGCTCCTAGTTTTTTTGATTTTTTTTTTAATTTTTTTAATTTTTTTTAAAAATTTTTTAATTTCAAATAAAGTGTTCAAGTGTCAAGTCACAATTGTACCACGTGTCAGTTTGTGGTAATATTATTTTTTTGTTCAATTTAGTCCCTATATTCGTTATTTTTGTTCAATTTAGTCCCTATATTCGTTACTTTTGTTTAATTTAGTCCCAAATTTTGTGAAAATAGAACCATTTAATTTTTAAAATTGACATTATTATTAGTTATTTTTTAAATTTAATTATAAATTATAATATTTAATTATTAATTAAATATAATTCTTAGATTCAATTGTTAAATAGAACATAATTATTTAAATATTATTAAAATATAATTATTAAAATTTTAAAAAAATATATATTAATATTTGTAAAATTCGCATTTAAATTTAAAATATTAATATTTTTATTGCATTTTAGATATTAAAATCTAAAATATTTTATATGTGAATGTTAATTTTACAAATATTAGTTTATTTTTCTAAAATATTTTGAATATTTAAAATATTTTTATATATCAATTTTAAAAATATTTTAGAATATAAATATTAGAAGAAAAAAATAATTGTATTCTTATAATATTTTAAATAATTATATTCTATTTAGCAATTAAATATAATAATTTATTCAATTTATAATTAAATTTAATAATTTATAATTGAATTTAAAAAATAATAAATTTAAAGGTTAATTTTAGAAAAGATATTAATATAATTTGTATAAAAGATATTAAATTTAGTGTCAATTTGAAAAGGACAAAATTGATTTATTTTATTAAAAATTGGGACTAAATTGAACAAAAATAACGAATATAGGGACTAAATTGAACAAAAAAGATAATACTACCACAAACTGATATGTGGCACTAGACTTGACACATGGCACAATTGTGACTTGACACGTGGACCATTTTTTGAAATTAAAAAATTAAAAAAAAAAATTTAAAAATTAAAAAATTTAAAAAATAAAAAAAAAATAAAAAAAACCAGAAGCTGACACGTGCCATGTACTGTTAAAAAACGTTAACTATTTAAACACCATTAGTGAAAAGGACCAAATTGACCACAATTTGACGAAAATGAGGACCTAATTGAACATAAAACAAAAATAGGGACCAAATTGAATAAAATCAACAAAAATAGGGACCAAATGTATATTTAAGCCAAAGAACAAATAGCTCAGAAAAAAAAATCCTTGATTAAAGAACAAACAACTACATTGATCATCATTTTATTTAAAACAAACAAATAACACTAGTACATTCCCCTTAAAATTTCATACTCATGTCATCATCTTCATCATCATCATGAGTAAATTCTTGATCAAGTCTTATGTTCATGTTTAGGAGATTTTTTTCTAAAGAAAAGGATGTGTAACGACCCAAATTAACACATAATTATACCAATTTAAATCATTACATAAGTAATAATCAACCGCACATAAATGTAAATCTATATACTAAGTATTCACAATCCTCCAAAATTATAAGTTGATTTTTCAAAAATAAGATATTTAATGTCAATGAGGCACTGCTAATACTAGGTATATACATATATACCTGCGTCCATTCATATTCACCAACTCACAATTAGAGATGGCAAATAAACCCGCCCCGTGGGTATTGCCCGAACCCGTTCTCGTTTTGATGGGGAATCCCCACATTGACTGGGTATGGGTATGGGTATGGGGAATCCCCAATTTTTTCAATTGGGTATGGGGATGTACATATCCCCGCCATAATACTTGTAAGACCCGTAGAATTTGATTAATTAAATAAATAAATAATTAATAAATGCGGATGGACAAATCATTTATGACATTAAATTATAGTTGGTATGACGTGGAAAAGTACTAGCTTAAATGGTTGAGAGTACTTTGATTGTGTGTGAGGATTATGATGTTTGAATTGGGTTGTTAAGCATAAAATACGATTAGTTGAATTGGTTATACTATGAAATGGTGATTGAGTGGTCATGGATTCAAACCTTGGAAAATCCAAACTAAAATCTTAATTTTTTTGGTGTTTTGGCTTGGAATTGAATATGAAAGGTTGGGGAGAAAACCCTAGAGTGGGCAGAGAGGTGGCTGGAAAATGGCCATAAGGATGTGGTAAATTGCATTTAACAACTCAATTATGACTTAATTTTCGGGTATAGTAATTAACATAATTTTAGACACCCTTTAAAAAGAAGGATTTGGCTTAAAGTTAGGGTTTTTACAAAACTGAGAGTATACCAGAAAATTAGGCACAAAAATCAGAGAGATTGGTGAGGTGGAGTGAGGTTCTAAAGTCAAGTGAGAGCACACCAATAGAGGAGGGAACGTGGTGATAATTGGAGTTCTTTAAAGCAAAACACCTGACGGCAATTGCCTGGCCGCCACGCGACACATAGGAGATCTTCATTTTTTCTGGGTTGGGATGAAGCGCCTGGCGGTAGCAAGTGAACCGCCAGGTGGCGCGAGCGGGTTCTGGCTCGAATCAACATTTTTGGTGATCTGGGCTATTTTTGATCGGTGGGAAAGTTATTCGTGGTTATTAATAGATGAATTCGATATTGTATGACGTGCATTTTTACGCATTAGTAGGTATAAGTGAATGAAACAATGATTAAATGTCAAGGGTAGGAAAGCGGGGTATAATTAGGGTGTAATTGTTGTGATCCTTGCTAAGTATAATGGTATTGAGATTGGAGGGTTGAAATTATTGGATTTGTTAATGCCAAAATGGGAGAGATTGTATTGAGATAGGTGATAGGGAGTGAACGGGAATGTTGGAAGGGGTGAAAGAAACCAGAGTGGTTCCCAGGTCTGATACACCGCCTGGCGGGAGACAAGTTACCGCCAAGCGACAGCGTTACATCAGTGGCATGATGGAATATTGGTTGGACTGGTTCGGGTTGGATGTGGTATAGTTCATGTAGTTTGTGCAATAATAGTGGACGTGAAGGAATTTGGATGTGAGATGAATTGGACGCTTAGGAGAGTAGAGACGTAAGTATGGTTAATAAGATGTGGTGAATTAGAGGGGGGATAGGGAAGAGAACTTTGACAGATAAGTTTTATGGCTAAATATACCTGCAGTGGGGTGAGTACTCTTTGGTCAAGTGGGGTATCAAAATAGGGGCACATCCTGTGAGCTTAATGGAAGAATTAATCATACTATGGTCATTCTATGATATAAAATGTATATGTGTGATAATTGGCTGTTGGGGAATTGCTAAATAATCTTAATTAGAGTAACTCACAGGCAAGATAGGATGAGAGGGCTCATACTGATATTAACCAATCTTGGTGTTACAATATTTAGTGAAAACGAGTATTCCGGGTAGTACAAATGCATGTATGAGGTCTTAACAGCGGAGTGGAGTGTAGAGAAATTAGTACCTGGCGGGGTTCTGATATGGCACCTGGCGATGAGGTCCAATCCGCCAGGCGATAGCAGCGGAACAGGGAAGCTGCCTAGCTGGATGCGCCTGGCGATGAGAGGCATTACGCCAGGCGGTAGTGAGAGCAACAGTGGATTCTGTAGCGTTGGCGCCTGGCGGTGGGGGCTGACCCGCTAGGCGGTGGCTGTTAAGTCTGCATGTTTTGAGGCGCTGTGCGCCTGGCGGTACGCGACACCTGCCAGGCGGTCTGGGAGCTGGCAGCGCATGGCGGCACGTGTCCCCCGCCAGGCGATTCGTACTGCTCCAGCTTGGAATTTGGTTGTGTAATTGTGATCTACAAGACGTCTAGTGGTGCTTTAAAGGTGGGTTTGCTAGTGTTCCTTGAGTTGTGGCTCGGAACGTATCCCTTGAGTTGTGGCTCGGGATAGGGGTTAAGCACGTGGTATTCCTTGAGTTGTGGCTCAGAATAACATCTCTTGAGTTGTGGCTCGGGATGGCGGATGAACACGAGAAACCCTTGAGTTGTGGCTCGGGTTGGCGAGTGTTGCCGGTATGAGTGTGCTGGTTGTGGCCAGTACGGATGGGTCCAG
>Ga0214545_1006119_pt1 | contig 21148 bp, 26 predicted proteins | sample CNSS4metaG_FD_160064 | JGI IMG/M metagenome (GOLD analysis project Ga0214545, IMG submission 160064) | Root nodule microbial communities from cowpea collected in UCLA plant growth center, Los Angeles, California, USA - CNSS4 | ecosystem: Host-associated > Plants > Roots > Nodule | place: USA...
TGTCTATTATAAGGATATTAAGCCACGGTTTTAACAATGTTGTCGTACTGAAAACCGTGGCCTAATGCCTACAGCAACGGCCACCTAGACTACGGCTAAGAAACTGTTGTCTAAACTTTAGCCCACGATTTTTACGATTTAGGCCATAGTTTTGGGGTGTTGTCTAAAATACTTTTTGTTGTAGTGTGTTGCTCAACGCCTAAATATACAAACTGAATGGGACTGAGCGCTAGCACTGAGCGTCCAAAAATGCGAATATCATATATCATACAATATCATATATCTCAAATGTTATTTTTTCTTTATTTCAAAATATTCATATATCATATCATACTCAGATCTTTAGTTTATTGGACCTGTTAATATATACAATTATATTATAATTATATACTTATATATGGGCCAGGTACACTAACCAATGCTGTTAATAAAATATTCTTTTTGAAAAATGAACAATCAATGCTAACGTGATGTTAATAATTCATCTCTTTTTTCTTAATCAATAGTAACATTCTCTAGAAGCGATACCAGATTGAAAAAGTAAAAGCATTAACGAAAATCAAAGTTTAGCGTTGATGTTGAACACTAATTTGTCTTTTCATATATTAAATATCAAATTATTTTAGGGTTCATATTACCAAATTCTCAAAGGAAGCTATCAAAATACAGTGTCTTGTGTCTAGATTTATCAGATAATAATACTGTGAAAATATAAAAACGAAAGAAGGATTTCAAAATTAAAATGAAGGAAACAAGAAAGAAAGAAAGAAAAAAAGAAGGTGAAAGACACGCTTTGTTTCTATATTTGTAAAGGATATGCCCTCTAATGTATTTGATTATTTTTCTTCTAGTTGGCAACGCATAATATACATGAGTTGAAATTTTGACCGAACATATAGTGAGTAAATAAGTAATTAAGTAAATAGTAATAATAATTGTAATAATAACAATCATCATCATCCTCAAATTCGGGGTTCTAATCCTCATAAGGCTAATAATTTCAAATAATTGGGCACTGATTTTTTTTATAACACTTTTCCTTTCGATGAATAGAATGTTTAACGACTCCCAATTGGCATGTTACAATCGAAGTGTCGGGTCTTTTTGCCAATGATTGTTCCTTAGCTCCCGTCACAAAGATATAAGTTTTTTTTTACTTTTAGGTCATCTTTTTATCTGTCTCCTTCACCATGACATCATAAAACAAGATAAGACCCCTCCATTTCCTCTATCTACATCGCTTTGAAGCATAGCCATTGTAGCATATGAAAATAAATAAAAGTGTGGCAAATAGTCATAGATTTCATAACCCGTAAAATAATAAATTCCCATAACATGAACATAGATGACGCGTACAAAGGAAAGAGAGAATTTGACGAGTTGGAGTGAGGTACACACCGAAAGAAGACAAGACACTACTATGCTACACATTTTACTACAGTGAGAGTGATGGAAGAAGAGGCCAAAGAGACTTTCAAGCTAGCTAACATAATTCACCACCTAACAAAAGAAGAACCCTAAACATCAAACTACACGTACTGTTGTTCTTGCGTTCAGATGAGACCCCATTTGACAAACTAAAATGGTTTCACTTTTAGGTTAATATTTTGGGACCTCATCTTCTTTTCCTTCTTTGGACTTGTTCATTGCATGGTTCATCACACGTTGCTAGCTGTCTCCGTCACAGCACCACTTTTTGTGACATGATTCGGCTCTGAGGGTGTCACTGTGCCCAACTTCACCACGTCAACAATATGGCCATTTAGTTCCTGTAACTTGGTTGGCTCCTCCAATGTCTTTGGCTTTGCGTTTCTATAAACCAAATACAGCACCATCTGAATTATCCCAAACACAAATCCAAGCGTATTTGGGAGCTGCATCATTCAAATGCAAATCTTCTTTTAGGTACGTCAAATCAATTTTTTTAAGGAATAAAATTTAAATTCCCTTGCATTTAAACATTTAAGCCTTTTCTAATTAAATATAATATATTACAGGGGCCCATCTTTCCGTTTGAATATTTTTATTTCATGTGAACTCAACTCTATTGGAGTGAGCACACGTTTAATTAATTGCTCTAGTTAAATTGGCTTTTCACTAAATTATAGAGGCATAACAAAAAGTTAGGAGATCTAGCTGCAAATATATATATATATATATATATATATATATATATATATATATATATATATATATATAATTTCAATTATATTATGTTTTAACCAATTTCATTTACTTCTTTTTCATACATCTTTGACGATCAAAAAATAAAATTTCAATTACTCTTAATTGTAAAATATATTTATTTAAATAAATCATTCCATATATTCTTACATAAATTTATCATTATACTAAAATATAAATTTTCAATTATATTCATTATTAATAATTTCTTTTTACCTTAATAACAAAATAATTTAACAATTATTTAAAATAGTTTCACATTTCCAATTTTTTATATAAAATCTTTAAGAACTCCTTTTAATTTATTTCATCATTTCATCAATGAAATAACATCATACACATTCATTAAAATAATTATTACAACAATCTATATTCTACATTTATTTACAAAATCCAAATTAAAATTTATTTAGTATAAGCCACTTTATTCTATTATTTATTTTATTATTCACAAATCAAAATCTAAATTATATTCAACACTTTATATTATATATTTTAATTTCAATTTTCAATTTTGAAAATTTTCCTTCCCTATTTTAAAATAATTTGCAAAATATAAAAAGATATGCCAGATCAAAATTCAGTTTCCTAGATATTGAATTGGACTGGTTTCCCAGGGGGAAATACAAACAATGGCCAGAATTTGGCTTCCTAAAAATCAAACTCTGGCAGTGTACAGATAACTATGCTATTGATGTAAGTATTCTATACAATATGCTACATGAATAAATTTAAAACCCAAAGAGTGCCATTTGGGAAAAAAAAATAATATTATGTCAACCTGAGGTCCTGATCATGGATCTTAATATTAATTAGCAAGGCAACTAGTCAGAATCTTCATCCTCAAAAACAGGAATTCTACGAAAACGAGCTAAGGAGCGAACATCTGGATTCACGTTTCTATCTGGCATTGGTGACCTTTTTTGCTTCATTGAAAAACCACATCCAGAAACAGAATCATATAAGCCCCCCATGCTCATCTCCTTTCTGGTGTTACCACTTTCATTCAGAAAGCTGCAAAACAATCCCTCATGCCCCATTAATCTCAATCCAAACCAATAAGCAAACAATCATTACATTACATGCTCTCCGTAGGATATTCAAAGCACATACCAAAATGAACAAGAACATGTAAGTTGCCACTTCATCTTACAGTTAGATAGGATGGTCCCAAATAGAGCTGTTCAACAATACCCGAACTGAGCTCAATTGGTACCGTGCATTGAACTTAACTATAATACTTGAACCTCTTTTTTTCGTAAAAGCTAAACTGTTCATAGATTGATCTTCTAAAATTGAATTGAATTATTCTTATGAGATTTAAAGAAACATGTATGATATATGAAACATTTAAAACTAAATTTGTAGAAACAAATCATTGATATTCAATAACAATGAGAAACTTAACAATGAACAAATCCGTGTTTTTGTGATAGCAACCAACACAATCTGTCTATTTATTCAATTCATACCACAGCATGTTAAAACCACATATGATCCCAGATTCGATGCTTGTGAAATATGCAACAATTTGATGTAGTTTTGGATCATGAACTGTGTCATCATCAATTGCACAGAGGCTATACGAGATAGTAGTTGCCGAATTTTGGAAGGATTTTACAGAACATTTTTCTCAAGGAGATCTAGTTTGTATGGAAAAATTGAACTGTTTTTAGCGGGGGAACCATGTCAGTGATTGATTCCTACACTGAACTGAGTGTTGTGGGAGAAAGTTGGCAATTATCAACAGTTGCCAGTGCCACGTAGTAGGTGTTCGGTAAAATGCATTGGTGAAGCAACGAGATACTAAAGAATATATAGGACTCGGGATTATATAATCCGATTCTTTATGGGACTGAAAGAACTTTACTCCACTGAGGTTGCAGATCCTTCCATTGGAGCCTTTGCCTAATATGAGTCGACTTTTCTCAACGGTAATCATATGAAAGGCTGAACGGTTTAGCATACAATGGAGAAGTGAGTCAAGAAATGGTAATGTTGTTGAAGAAAAACGAAGATATGGAAGAGATAACTACAACATCCGAGTTTGTACATACTGTGCTATAAAACAGGACATATTGTATATATATGCTACAAGAAACAGCCTTTTCCTCCTACTTAAACAGAAAGCGGGAACAATACCAATTGGAACAATGATGGTATTGCTGTAGTGAATTTAGTAGACTAGAAATGACCGATAGTCTAAAATTGAGAGAGCATCTCAGTTAAGTTGCATAGCTTTATTTACTCATGAACAGTGTATTGAAATCAGATAACAGAAAAAATTCGACAACTCCAAAATCCTTTATAAAGTTATAATAAAAATCATAACGGGTTATAGCATAGACTACTATAAAAAGAAATATAATACCACCACATATAATTCTATTGCAAAAATAATGATGTTATGTATAAAAATTCAAATAATAATATCATCATACAAAACACCACAAATTTAAAGTTCAAAACATAAAATAAATGTCTTAAGTTTCTAATCATAAAACCCTTCTTCAATCCCAACCTAATTGTCTTCAATATTATAATCCAATGGGGCATATCCTCCTCCTCTTCCCCTTTTCAGAGATTCTTGTCAAAGTTAAGTAATCTTTCACACTTAAAATCAAAACTATCATGCAATTCATTTTGGACCCAAATTTGAGTTTTCTCTTTACCCTTCCTTGTTGGTGTTAGAGTTGCACCTAGACCTTTCTTAGAAGCATGAGATGATCCAACAACAATACCACGACTTGATGATTGCTTCTTTTATTGGTTGTTTGTCTCATTGTATAAACTATTGGTTCTCCGATACTTGAAGCTTCATAAACAATTGTCCAATTAAGACTGAGATCATCATCAAAAACCAACTCATTTCCCCCTTTTCATCATCAACTACTCCCACTAACCATTCATTACATTCATCAATGTCATTCAATAGAATAAAGTCTATTTCATCCCTAATATTGTATCTTGGAGCAAGTTGTTGAATATACTCTATGTAAACCAAATCATGCACCCTTTTGTGGTCTAGCCTATTCCTTTCCTTTGAATGAATCTACGTTATGAATAAGTAAAATGTGAATTAATTTCTTTTTACCCTCAACAAATAAGATAATAATGAAATGGGTCATGTATTATTACTTGCTCAAAAACACTCATAACCCAATGAACTATATGTCAAACATAAAATCTTGATTGCTAGCTTTTTAAAGATGGGAGCTACATGCCCATAATTCTTCCACCATTGAGCTACAAAAGCAACTTAGAATGTATCTATTATATCTTACCGTGCAATTTAGAAAGCATTTAAGTATCTCACCTAGAGTTGTGGTCTTCCTTCATTCTTTGGCAAAATCATCACCAAAAAGTTCACTTGCACTCGTACATAGAGGCAATTAATATACAATTTTTTGTTGCACATCTTTACTTGGCACCAACCTCCTTATGTAAGCATACAATCCATTAGAACTTTCAAATCATATTCCATGTCTAGGTTGGAATAATAGAACTTTGGGTTCAAAACCTGACCAACTGAATGCAAGGGGCGATGAAGTTCACATGTCCATCTATTATCAATGATTGTAAATACATCATTGTATTTACTTTCATTGTTGTTGAATGACTTCATTATTGTTTCCTTGGCTTTCTCCATTGCTTCATGTAAATAGCCTATAGCTGCTTTTCTTTCCTTGTCCATTAGACCAAACACATGAATAAGAGGAACCATGACTTTGAGAGTAAATACAACAGGATTCCAAAATAAAGGCATAAGAACAATTTTTGTAGCCTCCCTCTCATTAGCTTCCTTAGATAGCTTGTTATTGCTCCATTCATCAGAAGTGAGCATCTTTCTCAAATTTCTCTTCTTTTGATGCAACCTTTGTAATGATAAATAAGAGGTAGCAAATCTTATAACATGTCTTACTAATTCCCTCTTATTTGTAAATTGCCTCGACAAACTCAAGGTACTAGGATGACCATAGATAAAGTCACAAGACTAACTCATCTTTGAATTATCTTCTTTATTAAAGAAAGCTTTGCAATGTCTTCAAGCGTCAAATCCATACAGTGGGCAAACACAAGGAGTCCAATAGAGATGGGGTTTTTCCTCTTCCAACAACTTACCAACCAATACATAATTGCTCCCATCATTTGTTATAACTTGAACGGCATTTTCTTCTCCAATTTCCTCCACAAGGGAATAGAACATCTCAAATAGTTTTTCCCTTGTCATCACAAATTCATATCCATTAATGAACTTGACAAACATTGTCTCTGTATGGGAGCTCACCAAGAAGTTAATCAAGCATGTTTCGGTCAGTCCATGCATCTGACATAATAGAACAACCATGTTTGCTCCATTGCAATTTATAAATTGAGAGAAAACATGCTTGTTCTATTATGTCAAATGCATGGACTGACCGAAACATACTTGCTTAACTTCTTGGTGAGCTTTACTACAGGACAATGTTTGTCAAGTTCATTGATGGTTTTAAATTTGTGATGACAAGGGAATAACTATTTGAGATGTTCAATTCCCTTGTGGAGGAAATTGGAGAAGAAAATTTCATTCAAGTTATAACAGATAATGGGAGCAATTATGTGTTGGCTAGTAAGTTGTTGGAAGAGAAAAGACCCCAATTGGACACCTTGTGTTGCCATTGTATGGATTTGATGCTTGAAGACATTGCAAAGCTTTCTTTGATAAAGAAGACAATTCAAAGAGGAGTTAGTCTTATGACTTTATCTATGGTCATCCTAGTACCTTGAGTTTGTTGAGGCAATTTACAAATAAGAGGGAATTAGTAAGACATGTTACAAGGTTTGATACCTCCTATTTATCATTACAAAGGTTACATCAAAAGAAGGGAAATTTGAGAAAGATGCTCACTTCTGATGAATGGAGCAATAACAAACTATCTAAGGAAGCTTATGGGAGGGAGGCTACAAAAATTGTTCTTATGCCTTCATTTTGGAATCATGTCGTATTTACTCTCAAAGTCATGGTTCCTCTTATTCATGTGTTTGGTCTAGTGAACAAGGAAAGAAAAGAAACTATAGGCTATGTACATGAAGCAATGGAGAAAGTCAAGGAAACAATAATGAAGTCATTCAACAACAATGAAAGTAAATACAATGATGTATTTACAATCATTGATAATAGATGTACATGTCAACTTCATCGCCTCTTGCATTTAGTTGGTCAGGTTTTGAACCCAAAGTTCTATTATTCCAACACAGATATGGAATATGATTTGGAAGTTATAAATGGATTGTATGCTTGCATCAAGAGATTGGTGCCAAGTAAAGATGTGTAACAAAAAATGGTATATTAATTGCCCTTTTGTACGAGTGCAAGTGAACTCTTTGGTGATGATTTTGCCAAAGAATCAAGAAAGACCACAACCCTAAGTGAGACTCTTAAACGCTTTCTAAGTTGCGGTAAGATATACCGGTTACTTTTTTTGCTTTTGTAGTTCAATGGTGGAAGAATTATGGGCATGCAACTCCTGACTTTCAAAAGCTAGCAATCAAGATTTTAAGTTTGACATATTGTTCATTGGGATGTGAGTGCAATTGGAGTGTTTTTGAGCAAGTAATAAGACATGACTCATTTCATTATTATCTTATTTGTTGAGTGTAGAAATTCACATTTTACTTATTCATAATGCAAATTCATTCAAAGAAAAGGAATAAGCTAGACCACAAGAGGCCGCATGATTTGGTTTACATAAAGTATATTCAACAACTTGCTCAAAGATACAATGTTACGGATGAAATAGACCCTATTCTATTGAATGACATTGATGAATGCAATGAATGGTTAGTGAGAGAAGTTGATAATGATAATGAAGAGAGGGAAATGAGTTGGTTTTTGATGATGATCCCACTCTTAATTGAACAATTGTTTATGAAGCATAAAGTATTGGTGAACCAATAGTTTGTACAAGGAGACAAGCAACCAATAAAAGAAAGCAATCATCAAGTGGTGGTATTGTTATTAGATCTTCTCATGCTTCTAAGAAAGGTTCAGGTGTAACTCCAACACCATCAAGGGAGGGTAAAGAGAAGACTCAAATTGGGGTCCAAAATGAATTGCATGATAGTTCTAATTTTGAGTTTAAAAGATTACTTAACTTTGACAAGAGTCTCTCAGAAGGAAAAGAGGAGGAGGGATATGCCCCATTGGATGATAATATTGAAGACAATTATGTTAGGATTGAAGAAGAGTTTTATGATTAGAAACTTAATATATTTATTTTATGATTTGTTGTTATTTTATGTTTTGAATTTCAAATTTGTGGCATTTTGATATGATGATATTATTATTTTAATTTTTAGACATAATATTTGCATTACAATTTTTATATCAAACGCCCACCCATTGGCTTTCCAATCATACTATATCATACCAACTTCAAGAGTAATGAAAAGAAAAATATTAAATAAATAAATATAAGAACTGGTTGATTACACCTGAGCATCAATTTGTCAATCATACTATTTCGTCTTTATGATTACACACCTGAACTGTACCTATTGGTTTCCACTTTAATGCAAAAGTATACTATTTTAGTAAATAAAATTTGTACATGTAAGACTTTAATCCTTATATTTGATACATTTTTCTTTTACTTTCTACACTCCTCAATTTGGTTCCTAGATAAAAAATATCTACAAATTGGTCCCACTATTTGATGAACATATAAATTGAATAGAGTTTACTTTTAAGTGGGGATCAAAACCAAAAACAGACATGTTACAATCACAGTGCATAGAGTAAAAAGAGACTTTGTCAAGTAAACAAGTAAAGAACCATAGGGACCAAATTAAAGGCTATATAAGACCAAAAAATAGCAAGGACCAATTTGTAAACATGTTGTGCTATAACAACTAAACTAAAGAATTTTTTTCAAAGAGTAACACAAAAAAATATGTCAAGTTCAGGGGCAATTCTTAATTCAAACAATTTTATATTATAGTAACTTCAATAGCAAAATTTCATAAGGGTAGAATCTGGTCTAGAAGTCATCTATTGTAGATTGACCAAATTACTCCAGAAAAACAAAAAGCAAGATATTAGCTTGAATTCTAAAAAATATATTAGTTTAGTCAAATCACTTTTTTAAACAGAGGACTTAAAAGAATAAAAAAGTGAAATATATGCTGTTGAAAAACTTATTTGGAAAGGGTAAATGTGACAAATAATAGGAAAATCAAGAGACTATTTGCAAACCATAATAGACATACCGTTCTCGAATTATTTTAAAAGCTTCTTTTGTAGCATATGGCAGGCCAGTCTTTGGATCACGATACCTGTATTATTCGGGAGAGAATTCCTTAACAATATGTGGGTATAGTGGGAATAGACTAAAGAAAATCTTTCAAATGATGTGATGATAATCAATGACAATCATTATTCATAACAGTAGTAGATATAATGATGCAATCTGAAAATTCAAGCAAGAACCACCGGTGTTCTAATATAAAAGAAAGCATAATCTGACCCAATTTGATCACAAAAAGAAAGTGGAAACAATTTGCCGTATAATTCATGAGACCAATTGTTCTATCCATGCAAGGAAAGCATCTCTAAACTTCCCATCCCACCAAAAAAACACAAGTCCCTAATGACATATAAATAACAGGAATACCAGATATCCAAAGGCAATTTTAACAAAGAAATGCAACATTACGAAAGGAAAAAGCAAGAACTACCAAATCGATATATGAGATCTTACTTGGCAGGCAAACCAGTAATCGCGCAAACAGGTTGTTCTGGATCTGAAAAAAGTTATAAATATCAATAAAATAAAATTTGAAAAATAATGTTACTTAGACACATATTTTGCTTGATCATTAAGAAAAAAGAAGGTTAAAACGTACGTCATTGAAGCTTTATCTTCAAAATAGAAGAAACCAATCAAAAAAGAATAGGCACATTATTCTTCATGTTTGTTTTATTTAATATTTTTGGACCTACCAGGTGTTTCCTCTAACTTGCCAGACCAGAAACTAACCTCACTTGCGGGTGTTTTATTTAATGATTTATATTTCAGATCTTCTACATGGTGCTTTTAGTATGTTAGATGTTGTGCAGAGTATGCCAGAATGAGCCCAGGAACTGTGGAAGAACGAGTGCAACACTGGTTGCAAAACACACCTTCTGGAGAAAGAACACAAAAACACAAAGCAAGACAGAAAGAAAGAATTTGTCTCGTATTATTATCACGTAGTGCAAAAGTTCATCATCAACACTATCAACAAGATAGCAGCTCTCATATAGAGTGTTACGAGACGATTACATGTTAGATAGAAGCACTAAATAGCTCCTACCTAACTGCACAAAATAGTTATACAAACATAAACTTGTAAGTACACCAACTAATAAGCATGAATACGGCTAGATTATCTAACCTAATACACACTTCTGATAAGCAACATAGTCTATCATCAAATCATCTAAGCTATCAGACCCTAGTCGCTCTCATCCTACAGAGTAGTTCATTACACAAGATCCTACATTATAATTATAAAAATAAGGTACAAATCTTTTATAATCGTGAATATCTAGATTATATACGTATTATTAGGAACATTTTTATTTATTCTTGTATAATATCTTTATTATTAGAAGATACCAAATCTCCTCTACTTATTGTATTGCTTTTTTTTCTCAATATAAATAAACCATTTGTGTTGACTCAGAAACATATGTTTTCAACTTAATGTCTCTCCATTTCCTAAAGTTTAAGATAGTATTCTACCATAGTGTAGAGGAAGTAAAATTTACACAAATACCTGAATTTTAGTCAATATTCTCATATGGCCATCTTTTATGTGTAATATAGGAACTCTTGGTATGTTGCAATAATAATACAACAATACCCAAGCCTGATTCCTGCTGAGTGGAGTCAGCTACATTGTTTCCATCATTGACCTTGATCATGTTGGGATGTATGATGAGAGTTGTATAAGGAAAGCTGTTAGTTAGTTGGCCCATTAGTTTGTTGGAGTGTTGGACTACTTAGTTAGCTAGAAGAGCTCACTTATAACAATAAGGGAATCAAATTTTAGGAGGGTATTCTGCGAATTTGACAGTTACAGTGAGTGAATCAAATGATCTTTTGGGAAGGAGAAGCCCTTGGGGAGAATTACATTCTTCATATCTGTTTTGGTCTTCAATAAAGTTCTATTCTGCAGTTTCCATCTTATTTTTTTCATAATTTCGATCGTATGATATCATATATTCACAAAGCTGTGAACCTTAAAATTCTTCTTAACAGTCTTTCAAGTCTCATCACACTATTTCTGACCTCCTCCTACCCATTTCTAAATTGGTGTCATCTTATCTTAACTTCACATTTTAGGTGGGTGGCAGTCATCTGCTCTCACATCCCATAACTATCTTCATCAAGCGTCCATTGCCCTATTTAGTTGCCACACCAATTTTCTCCCTAAAGAAGCCATCAATTTTATGTATAGAAGTTACACCAACCTTCTTCCAAATGAATTCATTCCCTAACCTATTCAAATTGATATATCCACTCATCCACCGCTTCATTCACATTTTTTCAAACTTGACCTTTTTGTTTATGATTGCACTTTATTGCCCAGGTTTCTGATCTACATACAAAATTGCATATTTAACTACAATTTGGCAAATCTTCAATGTCAACGTAAGGCTTTTTAAGGTCATACAAACACCTAAAATGTTTCTCTTATTCATCTATTCTATTTGAATGTTATATTTGACAACTGAATTACATCTAAAGCACTCAGTTCTCGGTACTGCTGTACTATCATCCACGCTCCCAATCAAGATTAAACTCCTCATATTTTGTCTTTGTGCTACTGAATCAAAATCCACTGGTCTCCGAAAAACCAAAACATTTATTCGCAACTCCAACTCAGTATTTACTATCTCTCTAATCTAAACTTTTAAAAAGATATCACCAGCAAAATCCCAGTGAGTTTTGTCTATTACAGCAACAAATGGTATGGGTAACTTCAATGCCAGTAGATGTTGTCATCAGTAACTAAATTAGATTGAATCAGAAAAAGAAAAACTCTAATTAATTGGTCAATGCAGTATGAAAACAATACTTTAACAATTTCACCGGGAATTTAATTTTCACTCACTGCAACATTAATGCATAAAGGAACACTATATACAATATTTTTCAACATAAAAGTAAACCAAATTGTCAATCTTATTTCAACAAGTGTTTAGAGGGACTCACATTGTACAGGCCCTGTGGAAATCTCTGAGTGGAACGATGACCCTTTAATGAACTCTAAATAGGAGCATCCTGGGAAAGATTAACAGATAGCCGGATGAAAAATGAAAACAGCAACCAATATTAACAAATTAAGAATGTAAGTATAATGCAGTGCCTGTCCAAAGACACTATCATTATAGGAATCGTACCATTTTTTGAAATATATTGTATCTGTGGACCATTATAAACATTTTTATGCACAATTGCCCTTCTCTTAACCTCTTCCTCTCTAGCTAAAACACGTTCCAAATTGCGCAAGTTCATGATCTCTACGAAGTCAAAATTATGATTTAAACATTTAAGGACCTTCGGAATTCAAACAAGACAAATATGCAATCAGTAGATGTTAAAGAGTTGTAATCTTAACCTGTTTGAGCAGCTTCTAAAAGCATCTCCTCTTGTGTCATCCTCTTCTCCTCGCCTTCCTTTTTCCTTTTGACCGGCTGAACCCCCAAAATCCAAAAAATAAATAAAACCTTCTCAGACCAAAAGATCATAACTTGATTAAGGTGATAACGGAAATAAAACCTTTATGACAAAAAATAAATAAATGAATGATGTCCCATTGCCCCAATGTACAAGGTTGAATCACAGGTAAATAGTACAACTAAAAATTACTAAGGCTATCTCATGTGCACATCCCAGATGAGTTTAACAAAAGGAAACTACCATCTATAAGGAAACCACATGCAGTGAGAAAAATGAGAAGAGAAAGAATGGACCTTGATGGTGGCTTGGAGAGCTGCACGAATGGCATCTCTCTCAGCTTGGCGAACGATGACAGAAGTCCTAGTGGACTTCCTGATCATTCTCTCCCCAGTCTCATCCTGCTGTTCCTCAGCAGCCTTACCAGAATGCTCCTCATCCTTCGGAGAACCTTCAAATTTCGATAACGTTTTCTTCTTTTTCTTCTTCACAGCCAGAGTCTTCCCAGGAAATACCAGTCGCTTCTTTTTATGCATTCTTTCAAACACAAAAAGTACCATCAGAGACAGAAAAGACAGGGAAGGAAGAGGCAAGAAAATGGAGAGAAGAAACCTGTCATCAGCGTCATATTTGTTAGGCTCTTCTTCCTCGGGCTCCGGCTCCTGAAGAAAGTGTTGAATCAATGGCGTGAGTGTCAAATTACAAAAAGATAAGAAGAAGAAAAAAAACCCAAAAGGGTTTGTGAAATACATCTTCGTCGAAATCAGAGTCAAACTCATCGGCGATCTCAGGTTCCTCTTGGTAGTTATCGTCCTCTTCTTCCTCTTTAAGAGCATCCTGGTTCCAGAACAATTCATCTTCTTGGATTTCATCGTCAAGGAGTTTGGTTAACCTCTTGCCTCGAGTGGCTCGGGACGCACGATCCAGCAGGACAACATCGTCGCCTGATTTTTCCATGCCCACCACCACCAAGAACTTCAGCCACAGTAAAAATTGGGTTTTATTTTTTTATCTATGGAAATTGAACAAATTTAAAATTATATTGGGCATTTATATAATTTTGAAGTTACCAAAGTATTCCAAAGAATATAAAATAAATGACGTAGGATTTTTTTTTCTATTATTTTATTTTATTTGTTGCTTCAGTAATCTTCAAAATATAAAAATATGACTCTTTTACAGCGTTTTATTGATTATTAAAGAAAACATGTTCACTTTTTTTTAATATTAAAAAATATTATTACTAATTACATTTAAAAAATAAATACAAATAATTTTTATAATTTTATTTTACATAATATTTATTTATTTCATGATAAGTTTTTATTACAAATACTTATTTTATTTTAAAAAATAATTAAGTTAAAAATGTTAAAAAAAATATTAAATTTAAAAGGTGGGTTATTTTTTAGTTTTAAAATATAATTATTTTAGTTTTAAAAAATAGTTAATTAAAATGTAAAATTGGAAAAAAAATATATACATTAAAAAGAAAATTACCTTGATATAAAGATATATTTGGATGGATGAAAATTGATGTTATTAATTTTATAAATTCTCACCGTATTACTCACATTAATAGGTTTAAAAAATGAAATTGAGTAAAAATTTGTTTATAATGAAATAAAATTAAATTAAAAGTGTTTTTACCGGGATTTGGAGCTATGGTCGGAATCGAATTTCTTGTTGTTCAGAGAAAAAAATTCACCTACAAAATACTTTTTCAAGTCAGAAAATTTTAGAATCTGAGTACAATAGTAAGTATGAACAAAATATGTACTTTCTTGAGAAACAATACGCGTATTTATAAGGTTTTTGAATCTTATAAAATCTATTATAAAATAAAAGATAATAAAAGTTTACCATATTTACAATATATCAACATGATAATAACACTGATATATTATTTAATTAGATTGACTATATATTCTATTGATATATGATATAAATATATATATATATATATATATATATAATATAATTAAACTATTGAAATTTGACATATTATTATTAATATAATTAAACTATTAGATTTGACATATTATTGTTAATATACGGTAACTACATAAACAAATATATTTATGAATATTATTTAGTCATTTACTTTCCATTCATAATAAAAATTGGATGGATTTAAATTGATTTTATTGATTTTATAAATTCTTATTGTTTTACTCACATTACTAGATTTAAAAAATGACGTTGAGTAAAAATTTATTTATTCTGAAATAAAATAGAATAGAATAGAATTAAAAGGTAATAAATATTTTATAGATTTAAGAAAAATATAATATTTCTGTATTTTTCTATTACAAGTTCACCAATACTTTATTAAACACGGTTGTCAAAAACTAAATAACCGCACATATCTACCGGCAATCCTGTACCAAAAACTTGTACTTAATATCATCCGATATACCTCCAAGACAACAAAAAAAAATGCACTTCTTCTCCCTTTACACTTATCATCACTATAAGATGTATAAGTGTACCACACCTAGCCGGTTCCGTTAGCATACCAACACGACCAACACATATCACTCTTGACCGACAACTCACATCGGACAAGGTTGGGAGACTGGTGTACCACACCTAACCGAACTCAATCAAATAAATAAGAAATACATCAAGGCAGCCAAATATTCAGCCTAAGCCGAGTAAATCTAACTCATACTGGACCTGGTCGACTTAACCATATAAATGATAAACCTCACGAACATGCCAGAGACAACCCAAGTACACGACCTGGGCAGCCATGGTCTCGAATTTAAATGAACAAAGGCTAAAATAACAACAAAATGGCCAACACGGATAGTACACGCCCAAGGACGACATTTGATAAGCCAAGAAATAAACGGATCAGACCGCCCTCGAAGACTTAGTAAGATGGAGGTCCCCGCGTTCGATAGACCTTGAAGGGCCTGGGTTTGGGCCCAGGCCCACTCATAACCCAGGCTAGGGCCCAAACCAAGGCCCATCCCATTAGGTAAACGAACATCATTAATACTCTATAAATACGCACGGACCCCACGAATTAAAGGTACGCATTCATTAATCACTAATTTGACTCTCTGAGAGCTTTGACTTACTTGAGCTTCAGAGACTCTTCTGCAGGTAACCCCTCCTGGGTTCAAGCTGACATGTATCAACCGGGGAGAGACCAACTAAAGAGATAGCAGACTACATGGTAAGGTGACACTTATGCCTAACTCATCTTATTTGTTCTCTGCAAGAACAATTGGCGCCCACCGTGGGGCATGAGACGAACACCTTTAGTACCCATTTTTCTCTGAAGATGGTTTCCACCCATAGCAGAGCTGGAGTGAACAAGCAAGCGGATGCTGGTCCCTCTGGACCTCCTAGCATCACCCCTGATCTGGCCGCCATCCTAGACGGCCAAGCAAAGATGCAACAAGAACTCGCGGATTTGAAGAAACGCAGTGCTGATGAAATGGAGGCATTGAGCCAAGAGAACTCTCGCCTGAGGCGAAGGATCGAGGCTGATCCCAATCTGAAGGGAAAAGCCAAAGAAACTTCTAAAGCTGTGAAGTCTCCGGCCTTCCAGCCCACAGAGGAAGAAAGTGAATACAATCTCACCCCTCACACCTTCACCACCACCCAACAGACACTCGTTACCTCTACTCATCCCCATCACTTTCCATCTGGTCAATCGGGGCTTACCGCACCCCTAACCCCCGTCGCTACCCTCCCTACCACCCAGATCCCCTACAACATACCTACCACCCTACACACCACACATATTCCACCTTATAACCCACAATACCTTCCGACAACCCACATTCCCCCTCACAACATCACCTTCACCTTTCCCGCTATGATCAACCACCCCGTTCCACCTCACCTGCTCCCTTCTCACCAGCCCAGACGCCGTCACCCATTCACGGACTTTATCGCCAACACCCCTCTTCCAGCCTAGTGGGAACCTTTCACCTTGGATCGCTATACTGGCGACACCGACCCTGACGAGCACCTTAAAGTCTACATCACCCATGTCGCCTTGTACACATCCCAAGACGCAGTCTTTTGCAAAGCTTTCCCCACCACCCTCAAAGGCCATGCCCTAGAATGGTTCACAACTCTTCCGCCCTACTCAATCGACAGTTTCGACGTCCTCTCCCACATGTTTTCCACCCACTTTGCCGGCAGCCGTCCCCATCAAACCACCACCATATCCCTCATGGGCATCAAACAAAAACCAAACGAACCACTCAGAGCGTTCATCGATCGCTTCAGTAAAGCAGCTCTTCATACACCACACCTCAATCAGGAGATGATCCTCCAGTGCATGACCCTTACCCTACAACCTGACCCCTTCGCCAACAACGTCTATCTCCACCCACCTGCCTCTATGCACGAACTCAAGTTGCGTGCAGTCGACTATGTCCGCATGGAGGAAATGCAAACACTTCACACTAAATTCTGCAACGACTACGCAGCCACCACCGCCAACCCCACCCCACAACCTAACCCACGCCCTGATACCTGCCCACGCGAAACCCGCCAACCTCGCTTCACTAGATACGCCCCCCTTACCATAGCCCGTTCCCGCATCCTCGACGAAGCCCTTCAAGCTGATCTAATCCCTCCACCACGCAAGACAACCACACCCCCCAACGCCGACATGACCAAATATTGCCGTTACCACCGCAACCATGGCCACACCACAGAAGAATGCAAAGCACTCCAGGATAAAATAGAAGAACTGGTCCGTGCTGGCCACTTTCGCCGCTTCATCCGTAGAGACGACCATTCCTCCTCCTCTCGATCCTGTCACCCCCCTCGACCTGACCACAAACGCCCACCACATGACTCCCATCATAACAGACACCCCGCCCAACCCAACAATCAAGAACCAGAGCCCGCCCGCACCAACATCACCCTTGCCGACCCCCCCTTACGAGGCACCATTAACACCATCTCTGGTGAATTCGCAAGCGGAGGCTCCACCTCTTCTGCCAGAAAAAGACACCTCCGCCATATACAATCCATCAACCACATCACTCATTCCCACCACAGACGTCGTATGCCTCCTATCGTATTCACAGATGATGACTTCCACGGCCTCGACCACCAACAAGATGACCCCATGGTCATCACTGTTGAAATCGAAAATTACGCTATTAAGAAAGTCCTAGTTGATCAGGGCAGCTCTGTTGATATCCTATATTGGGCCACTTACCAAAAACTCCAACTTCCTAACACCACCATGGTCCCATATGACGAGCCAATATATGGCTTTTCTGGCGAGCAGGTATCCACCCGGGGCTACATTGACCTTTACACCATCTTTTGGGATGGAACCCAGACCAAAACCATCCCAATCCGCTTCTTTATCGTCGACGCGTCAACATCCTACAACATCCTCCTGGGCCATCCTTCCCTCAATACCCTTGGCGCAGTCGTCTCCACCCCTCACTTGGCCATGAAATTTCCTGCCCCATCCGGCGACATCCTGACCATACACTACGACCAGCGCTTGGCACGCGAATGCTACATGGCCAGCTTGCGACCACAACTCCCAATTCAACAAACCAACCATATCGAACGACCCCCTAGTTCCAGCATAGCCCTATCCGGCGAAGACCTTGACCCTAGAATAGGCCGGGATGTCCGCCTCGAACCAGTTGAGGACACCTCTCCTCTAGAGCTTCCCAATGGCCACTCTATTAATCTAGGCACCGGTTTAAACTTTGACGAGCGTGCCACCATCACACCTATCCTTATCAACAACACAGATCTTTTCGCCTGGTCGGCCGCCGACCTCCCTAGAGTGGAACCCCAGGTGGCATCCCACAAACTATCCATATATAAAGAAGTCCGCTATGTATCCCAGAAAAAACGCAAGCTTGGTGAAGAGCGTCGGCAAGCAGCCAAGGTTGAAGCCGACAAGCTACTGAGCGCAGGATTTATAGAAGAAGCTCAATACACCACTTGGCTTTCTAACGTTGTCTTGGTGAAGAAAGCCAATGGCAAATGGCGGATGTGCGCAGACTACACGGACTTGAACAAGGCCTGCCCTCGCGACGCCTACCCCTTACCCAACATTGATCGACTTGTGGACGGCGCGGCAGGAAACAAGGTGCTTAGTTTTTTGGATGTGTATTCAGGGTATAACCAAATCCCCATGGCCGCAGCAGATATGCACAAAACCGCCTTCATCACGGACGATGCCAACTACTTCTATAGAGTCATGCCCTTTGGCCTCAAAAACGCTGGGGCAACTTACCAATGACTAATGGACAAGGTGTTCAGCCACCTAACGGGGCACTGTGTCGAAGTATACGTCGACGACATGGTTGTCAAGTCCCCAAGTCATCACCAACACGCTGAAGACCTATCAGCAGTGTTCTCCGCGCTGCGCCAATATAACCTTCGCCTCAATCCCGACAAATGCGTATTCGGCGTTGACCAGGGTAAATTCCTTGGTTTTATGTTAACCCAACGCGGCATAGAGGCCAATCCTGAAAAATGCAAGGCTATCATCGAAATGCGCAACCCCACTACTGTTAAGGAGGTCCAACGTCTCATTGGCCGTCTCACAGCCATCTCTCGTTTCCTACCCAAACTAGCCGAACAAACCCAACCCATAATCCAACTCCTAAAGAAATCCACCCGGTTCACGTGGACTGATGACTGTGAACAAATCTTCCAAAAACTTAAAACAACCTTAACCTCCCCACCTAACCTCCAATGGCCGAACACCAGTCAAACCCTGCTGGTATACATCACGGCCACCAACTATACCGTCAGCGCCGCGCTTGTTTAAGAAATAGAAGGCATACAACATCCTGTGTATTTTGTGAGTAGAACATTGCAAGATCCCGAAACCAGATATCAAATGGTAGAAAAACTGGCCCTATCTTTGGTCCACGCGGCACGCCGCCTCCGCTCATATTTCCAAAACCACACCATAACTGTTAAGACCGACTACCCAATCCAGAAAATATTACAAAAACCAGATCTAGCCGGACGCATGTCATCATGGGCCGTGGAACTGTCAGAATTCAACACCCGCTATGAACCCCACGGCCCCATCAAAGCCCAGTGTCTTTTAGACTTCGTCAACGACCTACAACAAACACCCATAGAGGACCAGTGGACACTCCATGTAGATGGTTCCTTAAATCCAAGGGGTGTCGGCGCCAGCATCGTCTTAGAAGGCCTCAACGACATCCTCATCGAAAAATCCCTTCATTTTGCTTTCAAAACGTCAAATAACCAAGCCGAATACGAAGCCATCCTCGCCGGCCTTTCCCTAGCCCGCGAAGTAGGCGTCAAGAAGTTAACGTGCAAAACCGATTCCAAACTCACTACAGTCATTCAATCCACCTTTGAACAAGTCCGCGTCGAACACATCCCAAGAACCGACAATGTCAGGGCCGACATCCTTTCCAAATTGGCCAGTTCCAAGCTCAAAAACCCTCACCGATCCTTACTACAGCAAACACTGTCCACACCTTCCATCACACACACTTGCCAAAATTTAACCCACACCCCAGCCAACAACGTCACCCCCTCCCAAAGCCAAAACTGGACCACCCCCTACATTCAATACCTCAAAACCGGCAACCTCCCCTCGATGCGTACAAAACTTGGCTGGCTAAGGCCGCCAAGTACACCATGATAGGCGATGACCTCTACAAACGCGGATATGGCCAACCCTTACTTAAGTGTGTTACGGCAGAGCAAGCCCAATATATCATCAAAGAGCTACATGATGGAATTTGTGGTTATCATTCCGGTGCACGCACCATGGCTACCAGAGTTCTCAGAGCCGGATACTTCTGGCCGACCATAGAAGCAGACTGCCAGGATCATGTCAGGAAATGCAAGCCATGTCAGAAACATGGCAACCTTATTCACCAGAAACATGAACAACTACACCACATACTGTCCCCATGGCCATTCGCTAAATGGGGAATGGACATCCTCGGCGCCTTTTCACCCGGCAAGGGCAGGTAAAATTTCTAATTGTAGCCGTCGATTATTTCACTAAATGGATCGAAGCCAAGCCGCTAACTACCATCACGACCCAGCAAGTCCAACAATTTGTATGGAAGGACATTATATGCAGATATGGCATACCACATACCATCATCACAGACAATGACCGACAATTTATTGACAAGGAGTTAGCCAAATTCTACACTGGCCTAGGCATCAAGCACATCACAAGTTCTGTAGAACATCCACAAACCAATGGGCAAGCAGAGGCGGCAAATAAAGTCATCCTCGTA